>ENA-OPWC01001156-OPWC01001156.1-human-gut-metagenome-genome-assembly--contig:-NODE-1156-length-18634-cov-1.916572_pt1 | contig 18634 bp, 8 predicted proteins | sample MGYA00241504_ERZ502000 | MGnify/ENA primary metagenome ERZ502000 (study PRJEB25962, sample SAMEA2042005) | human gut metagenome | biome: human gut; feature: human-associated habitat; material: faeces...
ATGATACGGCGGTAATTTCCGGTACGATTAAACAGGTTACAACCTTGTTTGGGTTAAATGATATAGAACAGGGTTGGTATGTGGGGTGTGCTCTTGTAGGTTCTATCGCCGGGGTTGCCGTGGCTGGGACGATGAGCGATTGGATAGGTCGTCGGCTGACGATGATTTTCGCGTCGATTATGTTTTCGGTTTCGGCCATTGGCTGTGCATTGTGTGGAAGTTATCAATGGCTTGTTTTTTGTCGGTGGAATAGGAATCGGTATCGTTTCGATTGTTTCGCCGATGTATATCTCTGAAATAGCGGTAACCGAGTATCGGGGCCGGTTGGTTTCGCTGTATCAGCTGGCTATTACCGTAGGCTTTTTGGGAGCATACCTTATTAATTATTGGTTGTTGAGTGTCTCGGAGAGCATGAGATTCGATAGTGAGTTGATGAATTGGATATTTGTCGATGAAGTTTGGAGAGGGATGCTGGGTATGGAAACTTTGCCTGCACTCTTGTTTTTCATCATTTTGTTTATTATACCGGAGAGTCCGCGTTGGTTGTTGTTGCGAGGAAAGGTAGCCCGATCGGAGTCTATTTTCGGGAAGATTTATTCTCGGAAAGAACGGGCGAAGAAGCAGGTCGAGGAGTTGCAGGCACATATAGCCAACGAGACGAAATCGGAATTCAAGTATTTGTTTCAACCCGGAATTCTTACAGCTGTCGTTGCCGGATTATGTATTGCGATTTTGGGACAGTTTATGGGTGTAAATGCTGTTTTGTATTACGGGCCTACGATATTTGAAAATGCCGGACTGTCGGGAGGCGATTCCCTTTTCTATCAGGTTTTGATTGGTGTCGTGAATATGGGGACGACAGTATTGGCATTACTCATCATCGATAAAATAGGGCGTAAGAAATTGGTGTACTATGGCGTCAGCGGAATGATCGTTTCGTTGTTACTTATCGCTTTCTATTTCTCGTTCGGGGAATCGTTAGGCCTTTCGAGCATATTGATGCTGATTTTTTTCTTGTTGTATGTATTTTGTACGGCGGTTTCGATCAGTGCTGTTGTGTGGGTGTTGTTGTCCGAAATGTATCCGACGAAAGTGCGTGGTATAGCTATGTCCATTGCCGGATTTACATTATGGGTAGGAACGTATTTGGTTAGCCAGCTTACTCCGTGGTTATTGGGTACGATAACTCCGGCCGGGACATTCTTGTTGTTTGCAGTCATGTGTGTGCCTTATATGCTGATTATGTGGCGCTATATACCCGAAACGGCGGGGAAATCTCTCGAAGAGATAGAAAAGTATTGGTTGTCGAGGAAATAGTTAAAATTTAGATATTATGGACTTTAAAGTGTTGGCAGAGCAATATAGATCGGAGCTTTTCGATTCTGTATTACCATTTTGGTTAAAGAACTCTCAAGATAAGGAGTATGGAGGTTATTTTTCCTGCCTCGATAGAGATGGTAGCGTTTACGATACAGATAAGTTCGTTTGGCTACAAGGGAGGGAAATATGGCTGTTTTCTATGCTTTACAATAAAGTAGAGAAGCGTCGCGAGTGGCTCGATTGTGCGATTCAAGGCGCAGAATTCTTGAAAAAGTATGGGCATGACGGGAATTACAATTGGTATTTTTCTCTCGATCGTCAGGGAAATCCTCTTGTAGAACCGTATAATATTTTCTCGTATACCTTTGCGGTCATGGCGTTCGGACAGCTGTATATCGCGACAGGTAACGAGGAGTATGCCGAAATAGCCAAGAAGACATTCGATATTATCTTGTCGAAAGCAGATAACCCCAAAGGTAAATGGAACAAGATTCATAAAGGGACTCGTGATTTGAAGAACTTCGCACTCCCAATGATTTTATGTAATCTGGCTCTTGAAATAGAACCCTTGCTCAGTACGGAGTGTCTGAGCAGAACGTTTGAAAATTGTATTCATGAGGTTATGGAGATTTTCCTCCGTCCAGAATTGGGAGGTTTGGTCGTGGAAAATGTTCTTGAAAACGGTGAGCTTTCCGATTGTTTCGAAGGGCGTCATATGAATCCCGGCCATTCGCTCGAAGCGATGTGGTTTATTATGGATTTAGGAAAAAGGCTGAATAGGCCGGAGCTTATTATGAAAGCGAAAGATACGGCATTGAAGATGGTAAACTACGGCTGGGATAAAGAGTATGGAGGTTTGTTCTATTTTATGGATATGAAAGGATATCCTCCGCAGGAGCTCGAATGGGACCAAAAACTGTGGTGGGTCCATATCGAAACGCTCATCGCTATGTTGAAGGGATATCAAATGACCGGCGATAGGGGCTGTTGGGAATGGTTCGAAAAAATCCATGATTATACATGGTCTCATTTTAAGGACAAGGAATATCCCGAATGGTTCGGTTATTTGAATCGCCGGGGAGAAGTGTTGCTCCCGTTGAAAGGGGGAAAGTGGAAAGGTTGCTTCCATGTACCGAGGGGGCTTTATCAGTGTTGGCAGATATTAGAGAGTATATAATAATTAACACATTTTTTATGAAAGCGTCTTATTCGAGTAAAAAAGGAGTTGCGAGAAATTTATTGTTTTTCTTGCTACTCTTCTTCATGCTGCCATCGATGGCGATAGCGCAATCGACGGTGAGAGGAATTGTTACCGATGATAACGGAGAACCGTTGCCGGGTGTAGCAGTTGTAAAGGACGGGACATCGCTTGCTGTTAGTACCGATATCGATGGCCGTTTTGCCATTAAAGCGAGCGAGGGTGATGTGCTGAAATTCTCGTATGTGGGAATGGAATCGAAGACTGTAAAGGTCGGTAAGGAAAATGAACTTAATGTAAAGTTATCTTCTTCTCTGACGGAACTTGATGAAGTTGTCGTAGTAGGGTATGGTACACAGAAGAAAGTGAATTTGACCGGTGCGGTGCAAAGCGTATCGGGGCAGGACTTGATTCGAAAGAGTACCTCAAATTTATCGACAGCTTTGCAGGGAATTGTGCCGGGATTGTCGGCTGTACAATCGTCGGGTCAGCCGGGAGCCGATAACGCTTCTATCGAGATTAGAGGTATCGGTTCGCTCAATTCATCGACTTCTCCGTTGGTGCTAATCGATGGAGCAGAAGGCGATATGAATCGTATCGATATGAATACGGTAGAGTCTATTTCGATTTTGAAAGATGCGGCATCGGCTTCGATTTATGGTTCACGGGCGTCGAATGGTGTCATTTTGATTACGACCAAACGTGGAGCCGAGGGTAAAGTAAAAGTAAATTACAATGGTTATGCCGGGTTTTCGACACCGACCTACTTGCCCGAACCTGTAAGTGCAATCGAATATATGACTCAGATGGACAAGGCTTATGTCAATAATGGTCAGGATCCTGTGTATAAAGATATTATTGAGATATATAAAACTCAGGGAGCCGATAATTATAACTATTACGATACCGATTGGAAAGATTTGGTGTTGAAAGATTCGGGATTCCAGCAAAGTCATTCGGTGAGTGTGAGCGGTGGAACGAAGCTGTTGAATGTATTTGCCAATGCGGGGTATTATTATCAAAACGGTATAATTCCTAATAATAGTTTTTCGCGTGCTACATTACGTTTGAATACCGATATGCAGGTTCGGAAATGGTTGAAGGTCGGAGTCGATGCCCATATACGGCAAGCTACTGCTATACGTCCTTCTCAGGATTCTGCCGCAGGTATTATCGGGAGCATTCTTACCATGACTCCGATTACATCGGCATTGAACGACGATGGTACTTATGGTTACGGAAGAACCGGATATAATCCTTTGGCCATAGTGAACGACGGAGGTACTCGTAAAGATGTGGCTCCCGAAGTGACTTTCAGGGCTTTTGCCGAGCTTACTCCGTTGGAAGGTCTTTATTTGAAAGCCGACTATACTCGCCGTCAGGTGAATTCCGAGGGTGCTGTATTTATACGGCCTTACGATACTTATGAGGGAGGCCGTTTCATGATGACCTATCCTTCGACGAGCAATAATGGTACTCGACAAGAAGAACGTACGAAAACAGTGAATCAGCAGTTCATTGCTCAGGCTTCGTATGAGAAAACGATAGAACGTAATTATTTTAAGGTAATGGGCGTTTTCCAAGCAGAGAAACTTGATTATAATTATCTATTAGCCAGTCGTCAAAATTTCCAATACGATGGCTATGAAGATTTAATGCATGGCGATGCAACTACTGCCGGTAATTCCAGTAACCGATATGAACTGGCGCAGTTGTCTTACGTTTATCGGGTAAATTATTCTTACGATAACCGGTATTTGATAGAATTAAACGGACGTTATGATGGAACTTCCCGTTTCCGCCCGGAGAGTAGGTGGGGATTCTTTCCTTCAGCTTCGGCCGGTTGGAGAATTTCGGAAGAGTCGTTTTTCGAGCCTGCAAAGACTGTGGTGGACGATATGAAACTGAGGGTTTCGTATGGTACAATGGGTAACCAGTCTATCGGTAGCTATTATCCCTACGTGGCAGCAGTAAATAGTTTGTCGGGTACGGTCAATTATTGGTTCGATAAAAAACTGACGACCGGAATCGCTCAGGCTCAATTGGCAAACGAATTGATTACGTGGGAAAAGTCTAAACAGTTTGACGTGGGTTTGGACCTTACTTTATTCAAATCTCGTTTGTCTTTGACTGCCGATTATTATATTCGTAACATTAGCGGAATGCTTCAGCAATTCGATCTGCCTGATTTCGTAGGTATGAGTGCTCCGTGGCAGAATGCCGGTTCTATGCGCAATAACGGTTGGGAAGTTTCGATCGGTTGGCAAGACAAGATAGGCGATTTATCGTATTATGTGAAAGCGAATCTGTCTGATGTAAAGAATACGGTTACCAATCTTTACGGGAAAGAATATGATTCGTCGCCGACGATTACGCGAGAGGGAGAAGCACTTGGATCGTACTACGGTTATGTCGCCGACGGTTATTTCCAAAGTCAGGAAGAAATTGATATGGCCGATTGCGTGTATGGAGGGAACAAAGCGAATATCAAACCGGGTTATATACGTTATGTCGATGTAAATCACGATGGTGAGATTAACTCCAAAGACCGAGTTATCTTGGGTAATTCCACGCCTCGTTATGAGTATAGCTTTACGCTCGGCGGCCAATGGAAGGGAATCGATTTGTCTCTGTTTTTTCAGGGAGTCGGTAAACGTGATTTGTATTATTCCGGAGCTGGGGCAAGACCTTTGGTTCAAAACAGTACGATTTTCAAGAGCCAGCTCGATACGTGGAGCCCCGAAAACCCGGATGCGGAATATCCTCTTTTGTTAGTCGATGCAGGTTCTACAAATATGAATAATATTGTATCTTCATTTTGGATCAAGAGCGGAGCCTATTTGCGATTGAAAAATTTGACTGTGGGTTATACCTTGCCCAAGAAGTGGACGAACAGAGTGTCCATTGATAATTTGCGGCTCTATTTCACGGCTTCTAATTTGTTTACGATCAATAGTGGTTATAAAGGTTATGATCCCGAAACCGGTGTAACCAGCGGAGCTATGTATCCGGTGATGAAAACATTTAATTTCGGTATAAATCTTGATTTCTAAAAAATATGATTATGAAGACGATAAATAAGATAATAATCGCTCTGGCGGGGATTGCCTTCGTGGCATGTTCCGATTTTCTGGATACTCAATCTCCCTCTTATGACAGCGGTGGAATTTATGAGAGCGAAGCCGGATTGAAGGAGGGTGTCGTAGGTATTTACAATCTATTGTATATGGAGGGGACGTTTACGAACTCGTCGCATCGTCCTGCTGTCGTCACTATCGATAATTTTACGGGATTGAGTATGGAGAGAGCTCAGAATACGACCATTGGCGCAGGTTCGGGGTGTACTCCCGACAATAGTAGTATATTGGCGTATTGGTCTGGTTTGTATAAATTGGTTGCACGAGCTAATGCTGTAATTTATGGAGCCTCGGGAAATATTGAAAATATGAGCGATGAGGCTAAACGTTACTATGCCGAGGCGCGTGTATTGAGGGCTTATGCTTACTATAATTTGGTCGTTGCTTTCGGTGATGTTCCGTTTTTTACGAAACCGGCTACCACTGAGGATTATAATGCATCTCGCACTTCGAGACAAACAGTTATGGATTTTGTTATCGAAGAACTTGGATTGATTGCCGAAGAAATGCCCTGGACGGCAACAGAACGCGGCCGCGTGGATAGAGCTGTAGCTTATGGATTGCAAGCGAGAGCAGCTCTGTTTGCCGGCAGCCTTAATTTCGGTGGTAAAGCGATGGATTATTTTCGTACGGCTGCTAATGCCGCTAATCGAGTGATCGGACAACGTGATTTGGCTAAGAGCTTTGCCGATTTGTTTACCAAAGAAGGACAGACAAAATCCGATGTGCGTAATGAAATGTTATGGGAGTTGATGTATTCCGACCAAATGGTAAATAATACGAATAAATATCATTGGGTTGCATTGGGCAATGGGCCTCGTATGTTCGCTCAGACTGGACAGCATCCGGGTAGTCTATTGGCCGATACGTATGAGTGTATCGACGGGCTCCGTATCGACGAGTCTCCATTGTATGACCCGAAAGCTCCGAATAAGAACCGAGACCCTCGTTTCGGTGCTACTTTGAAAATGCATGGCGATACGATCGACTATTATACGGCTTCGGGCACGAATAAATTTATAGTGGAAGCTTTTGCCAATCAGACTCAAATGTACAACGCGGCTTTAAAAAGATGGATGAAAACGAATAATCCCGATGTAAATGGAACGGCAGCATGGACGAGTTTTGTGTCCAATGGTTGCGGTTATTTATGGTACAAATATGTAGGTGGACTTACCGAAGATTATTCGACGGTTACTTGTAACATTGCTATTATGCGATATGCCGAAGTTCTGCTCACTTATGCCGAAGCAAAAATAGAATTGGGAGAACTCGACGATACGGTTTACGATGCGATTAATAAAGTGCGTCTTCGTGCCGGCATGCCAGAGGTTTCGTCCGATCGTAAAGGTAATATAGATAAAATGCGTCAGTTGGTACGTCGGGAAAGAAAGGTAGAATTGGCGATGGAAGGATTACATTTTGCTGATATGAGGCGTTGGCAAATTGGCGATTTGGAAAACGCTAAACCAAGTTATGGAGCGCCTTTGTCGACTGTGACGTATGCAGGTATGGAGGCAACCGATATTCCCAATTTCAAAACTAGCGACCGTCACGATTTGAACGATATCGCTTCGTATGATGCCTATTCGGATAAATTACACGTGAGGGATCAAAGTCGTTATTGGGACGATAAATTCTATTTGTGGCCGATCCCGCAATCAGAGAGAAATAAAGACCCGAATTTAACACAAAATCCAGGTTATAATGAATGATAAATGGTTCTTAGGAGCGAGAAGGGTATTTTTTGCCCTTTTCGCTTGTTGGGTAACTTTGCCGGCTTTTGCAACGCATAGAGCTTTGGTAGAGGAGACTGCTGATGCAGTGAAAGTTGGTAATGGCAGCGTGGAGTTGATAGTCCCGAAAGGAAAGGCTTTCAATATTCAATCGATGAAATTGAACGATGGAGAGGAAATGGTCGTTCCGTCGACGAATGCCATACCGTGGGTACTCACTTATAAAGGTATTCAAGGAGAAAATCCCATGTTGTTTCCCGAACATGGAGTCTATAAAGGTTATGAGGTGATACAAAACGATACCTCTGCTTCTGTCGTGTTCGTATGGGATATGCGTTTATCGTATGAGAAACGTATGTATCCTATTCGTATGAAAGTGACGGCTACCGATCATTCCGAACTGTTGTATTGGGATTTGACCGCCGATCTTCCTAAGGGTTGGGTTATTTCCAAAGCTCAATTCCCGCGTATAGCAGTAGTTCGCCCAAAAGACGGGAAGATGATTACTTCTGCCGGCTGGGGGAATGAATTTGATATGGCGACAGGAGGCGCCTATAAAGTAACTTATCCATCATGTACCGGCTCCATGCAACTGTTGTTGATGCATAACGGGGAGGGTTCTTTTTATTATGCGACCGAAGATCGTAATGCTTGCGGAAAGGAATTGCGGGCCGTGTGTGGAAGCAAGAGTGTTACTTTTGTGACGGAGGTGGTAACTTCCGAGGGGTGGACCGATGCCACGACCGGGCGTTTTGATTTGCCGTGGACTACTGTTGTCGGCTATAATCCAGACGGCTGGCAAGCTGCTGCACTGCAATGGTACAGGCCGTTTACATTTACATGTGAGTGGGGAAATAAATCATTGCAGTCTCGCAATATACCGCAGTGGTTGTTGGATAAAGATTTGTGGATACGTTCGAAAGGTGTTACCGATACCGTTATGGCGGCTATCAATAAGACGATCGATTTTTTCGGTGAAGGTATCGGTGTACATACCTACTATTGGCATAACTATCCTTATGATACACATTATCCCGATTATTTCCCGGCTAAACCGGAGTTTGAAGGAATGATTTCTACCATTCAAAAGCGGAAATGTCATGCCGTCCCTTATATAAACGGTCGATTGTGGGATCCCGCAGCCGATAGTTATACAGCTTTGAATGGAGCTTCTGCATCTTGCCGTAAGGCCGACGGTACGCTTTATACCGAAATTTATCCTACGTCGAAAGTTTTGAATACGGTCACTTGTCCGGCTTCAAGTCTGTGGCACAAGATTATTATCGGATTGGTCGATAAAATTCAAAACGAATTGCATACGAACGGGGTGTATATCGATCAGATTGCGGCTGCGGCTCCTCAGCCTTGTTTTGCGAAGAATCACGGACATGCCGCAGGAGGCGGAGATTTTTGGTATAAATCGTATAAAGCTTTAATCGATTCGATTCGGGGCAATCATTTGAGAAAGGATAATATTGTGTTCTCCGAAGAAAATTCGGAATGCTATATTCCTTTGTTCGATATGTTGTTGACAGTGAATACTCCCCATGCCAATTGTAGTATCGTGCCGTTGTTTCCTACGGTCTATTCCGATCGGGTAATAACTTGCGCCTACACTTATACTCCTACTGCCGACGTGACAAAAGGCGAGTTCCGTTATCAGAACATGCAATGTTTCCTGTACGGTTCTCAACTCGGTTGGGTAGACCCGACTCTATTGATGCGTGACGAGGCGAAGACAGAGGCTACCTTCCTGCGCACTTTGATGGAATTACGAAAGAAACAGCACGATATCTTTATCGAGGGACGATATATCAGAGAGTTTGTTCCCGGTGGTGACAATCCGCAGATCGATGTTCCCACTTTCGGAAAGAACCATGTGGTGATGGGTTCTGAGTGGCAGTCGAAGGACGGGCAACGTGTCTGGTATGTCGTAAATATGGATACACAGGCTCATGAAGTTATTTTACCATCTGGAAAATCCTTGAAAATGAAACCTTTATCAGGGAAAAGAATAAATCTCTGATAAAAAATACTATATAACCAAATTTTTTACACAAAAAATTTGGTTATATAAATATTAGTCTATATATTTGAACTGTTAATAAATTTATTTATTAAATAAGTGATATATATCAAATAAATTAAATAAATGAAAAACATATTATTAACTTAAATTGATCTAGAAATGAAGAAACAATTACTTTTAAGTGCAGTTGCATTATTCTCTGTTGTGGGAGTCTCTGCACAATTAGCAACAATTACACAAGAATGGAAAACGCCAGTGGGTGATGCTACAAACATGCGTCAAGGAACGTATGCGAACGGTAAGTTTTATATTCAGAATAAAAATGATGGTACTGTCGATGTATGGACTAAAGACGGAAAAGAATCTACATTAACTTCCACGCAAGGTAGTATGGGTATTTGTGTCGATGATGCCGGTAATATCATCGTGCAGAATGAGACCGGAACTTTCGGGACTCAGACGGGAGATTCTCGGCCTATCCGTATTTATCCTGCGGCAGGAGGAGAGGCTGTCGATATAACCTTGATATTGCCTTCTATGGGTGTAACTTGCGGACGTAGCGATTTTTTCGGAAAAGCTTCGGGTAACGTATTGAGCGAAGAAGGAGGTACATTCTATTTGTTGTGTGCGAATAGTCCGTATGTTTATATTCTGCCGATCAAGAATGGTGCACAAGATGTGGACAATATGAATGCAGTCGATGTGTCGGTCGCTTTTGAGAATAGCAATGACGGAACGTTAAAGGGTACAGCTTCTACTCAGACTATTGCTTATGAATATGATGGTGATATCATTATTCATGAACGTAAGTGTGGTGTGAAAAGAATGCATATCGGAGAAGACGGAAATGCTACCAAAGTGAAAGATTATACGATTGTTCCTTTGAAAGAAGAAACGGAAAGTATGATATGTTTTCCTACCGATATGGTTGGAAGCTGTTTCTTTACGATAGGAGATGAAGATTATCTGGTATATAGCCAGCGTTATTATTCGACAGAGGTTGCTTATGAGTCGGGCTTTGCTGTTTTACGTTTGAGCGACGAAGAGAAAGTGGCCGAAATGAAAAGTCAAGGAACGAATATTTTGGCCAATCCGGCGTTCGGACAGTGGTTTGCCGCAGTACCTGTTTCCGATACACAAGCCGAGATTTATCATTATTTCCCGGCCGCAGGAGCCAATAATGCGTTTATTTCGAAATATATATTCGATTTAGCTTCTTCGTCAGTAGAAGGTGTAGAGACTACCACGGCTAAGGTAGTTGCCAACCACGGAGAGATCAATGTAATCGGTAATGCCAATAGCGTGGAAGTTTACAACGTGGGTGGTATATTGATTAGCAAAGATGAAATGAATGTCAAATGTAATGCGGGTATCTATCTTGTAAAGGTAGATGGAAAAGTCTCCAAAGTGATTGTTCGTTAATTTAACAATCGATAAGTCAAAAAGGAGACACTTCATGAAGCGTCTCCTTTTTAATTCCGTTTCATAAACCAATAAATAAAAAACGATGAAAAGGCTGATTTCCTGTGTCCTTGCACTATTATATGTCATGGCTGGTTTTGCATCCGGCACGTGGATATTACATGGAAAAGAGTATCGAGTAGATACATTGTATCATGCCTATATCGGTCCGGGTACGACTCAGACTTCGATAAAATTGGCTGGTCCTGTCAATTTGCGTGTATTTTATACAACGACCGATTTGAAAAATGAAAATGTCGATGTGCGGGCTATCAAACATAAGGACACGCTCACGGGGCTTGGTACGGTATCGAATGCAGCGGAATCGCACAGTACGAGCAATCGTTCTTATTTTGCCGGTATCAACGCCGACTTTTTTTCGAGTTCTATGCCGTGCGGAATCACCGTAGTCGACGGTGAAGTATATTGTAGTGACCAAGCCAGTGGTTGGTCCTTGTTCGGAATCGATGCCAACAAAATTCCTTACTCGGGAGGAGGCGATTTTTATGTAAAACTTACAGCTCCCGATTATAGTACGGCGGAGCTTAGTGCTATGAATTTGGAACGAGGAACGAATGGTTTGGTTTTGTATTCTTCGAGAAAAGGAGCAAATACAGGAACCGATAGTAATGGTTCGGAGGTCGTTTTGATTCCCGATGGTGAAGGAAATTTTTTGACACCGGGTGCAACTGTGAGAATGAGAGTTCAGGGGAACCCGAGCCATGCGGGTTCTATGCCTATTCCTGATGATGGTTATATTCTTTCGGGTAGTGGTACGAAAGAATCTTTTGTAAGTAATTTAAGTGAGGGCGATGTGGTCGAAGTTCGTTGTGCGATTCGTTTTAACGGATTTACCGGAGGTAAAATACAACAGGCATTAGGTGGTTGCCCTATGCTTGTTTCGGGAGGTAAGGTTCTCGATACGGAAAATGCACTCGATCATTTGACTTCGGCTCAACCTCGTACTGCCGTAGGGTATAATGCTGAAAAGAATAAGCTGGTGATGCTCGTAGCCGATGGCCGAAGCTCTATATCGGTGGGACCTATTTCAAAAGTTTTAGCCGATATTATGATTTATGCGGGCTGTTCCGAGGCTATGAATTTCGATGGGGGTGGTTCGTCGACATTCTATGTAAAAGGCGAGGGAGTCATTAACCAACCTAGTGACGGTTCGGAACGTTCGGTGACCGATGGATTATATTTGTCTACCGATGCTCCTCAGAATGATGTGACGATAACGACTATCCGCTTTATGGATTACGCCAAGACTTTGAATCAGGGAGATGCATATACTCCGGTTATTTATGGTTATAATCAGTATGGAGTATTGGTCGATAGAAATGTAGAGGGTGTTACTTTGTCGTGTGGTTCGAGTTTGGGTACAATAACGAATGATGGAACGACATTGAATGCTTCGGGTAGCGGTACTCACATGTTGACTGCTGGTTATGGAAATTTGACTACCTCATTGTCTGTGACGGTGATTGGGGAAAGCGGAATTTCTTCGGTCGATAACTCGCAAGCATTGATGATTTATCCCAATCCGGTAGAGCAGGGTACGGCAATTTCGGTAGATTTGCAGGAGGTTTCCGACGCTTTGTTGTCTGTGTGTCGGAGTGATGGCGTATTGGTAAGTCGTATTGCGGTAAATGCAGGAGAAAAAAGTGTGAGCTTTGATACTTCCGAATGGGATAGAGGTATGTATATCTTGAATGTTATCCAAGATAAAAATGTGAAGTCTCTGAAATTGATAGTAAAATAACGAATAGTTTTTGTGTATGAAGTGTGTAGATAGAGTTTGGATTGTTTTAGGCTTTTTGTTTTGCTCCTTAGGAAGTGCGGGAGGAAGTTTGCGTTTGGCAGAGGATAATATAGATGAGATTGTCAGACAAATGTCGCCTCGTGAAAAAGCAATGTTATTGGTCGGATGCGAGTCGTTGGTTTCAAAAGATTCATTAACAGTTTATGTGCCGGGTGCGGCTGGGTATACAAAGTCCTTTCCGCAATACGGCATACCTTCGACTGTCATGGCCGACGGTCCGGTGGGAGTACGTATTTTTCCTATTAAGGTCGATGGAAAACGTCATTATTGTACTTGTTTCCCGTCTTCGACTTTGCTGGCTTCTACATGGGATACTCAGCTTGTGGAGACACAAGCCGGAGCAATGGGCGAAGAGGCTGCTGTTTATGATGTCGATGTCATATTGACACCCGGAATCAATATTATGAGAAATCCGTTGTGCGGGCGTAATTTCGAGTATTTTTCAGAAGATCCCGTTTTATCTGGGCTAATGGGAGCCGCTATGGTGAATGGAGTACAGAGTCGGGGTATCGGTACAAGTTTGAAGCATTTTGTCGCCAACAATCAACAGGTGAATAAACTGAATAACGATTCTCGTATCCCGGTTAAGGCTTTGCGTGAAATTTACCTGAAAGGTTTTGAAATTGCAGTCAAAGAAGCACAGCCTTGGAGCATTATGACTTCTTATAACTTCTTAAACGGAATCGAAACATCTGAAAATAAAGATCTCCTGACAAACATCACCCGCGGTGAATGGGGATATGAAGGAATCTTTATGACAGACTGGGGCAACAACTCCAATCATGCAAGAGAAGTCCTGGCGGGAAATGATGTCAAAATGCCAAGCGGTTCTCCGGCAACTTTAAAAGCGGCCCTGAAGAAAGGCATCCTGAAACGTTCTGATCTGGAAGACTGTGCAGAACGTCTTGTGAAGATGATCATGAAAGTGAACATCTTTAAAGAAAAGATCCTCAATCCGGTGACAGTAGCCATCGGTGATGACACATACTTTAAAGCAGCAGAAAATATTCTCTGGTCACAGACGGCAAGGGGCGAAAATACATCTGACGAAGATGGCGGAAAAGACCTCGGTTACTGTGATGCAGGAGCATGGACACAGTATCAGATCAACGTTGCCAAGAGCGGAACTTACAGCCTGTCTGCACGTTCTGCATCCAATGCAGGCGGCGGAGCATTTGATATTCTGGCAGACGGCACAAAGATTGCAAGTTTCAAGGCAGTCAACACCGGCGGATGGCAGAAATGGACCACACTGGAAGCACAGCAGATCAAACTGGAAGCAGGAGTTCATACACTCCGTATCGAGTTCACAGAGAGCGGTTCCAACCTGAACTGGCTGCATTTTGTAAGACAGTCTGAATACATTGAAAATCTGGAAAAACTGTACCAGGCATGGGCAAGTCAGGATCTTTCTGAATACACAGCAGAAAGTGCAGAAACCATGAGAACAGCCCTTGCAGCAGCAAAAGCAGTTCTGGATAAAGAAAATGCAACGGATTCTGAGATCCAGACAGCCATCATTCAGATGACACAGGCGATCAATGCTATGGAATACGGCACAAACAAGGTACATCTGGAAGCGATCATTGAAGTAGCAGAAAAGACTCTGGCAAATCCGGGAGATTATGCAGATGTTTCCGCACTGGAAGCAGCAGTAAAAGCCGGAAAAGAAATTCTGGCAAAAGCAGATGCAACTCAGGAAGAAGCAAATGCAGCAGCAAATGCGATCGCAGACAGCATGCAGGCACTGATGGAAAGAGCAGATATCCGTTCCTTAAGAGAACTGACAGATGCAGCAAACGAGCTTCTGGAAAAGAACAGCGGCAAGTATACCGATGACACTGCAAAAGCATTGCAGGATGCAGTTGCCCATGCAGAAGAAATCCTGGGTAAAGACGGAAAATCCGATGCAGAGATCAAGGAAGCTTACAATCAGATCATGGATGCTATTGTCGGACTTAAGATGAAAGGCAACAAGGCAGCTCTGGAAGCAATGATCAAAAAAGCAGAAAGCATTCTGGCGGAAAACAGCAGATATGTAGCGGCTACGATCGAAGGTCTGGATGAAGAACTTGCAGCAGCAAAAGCAGTTTATGAAAACAATCAGGCACTGCAGAGTGAAGTCAATGAAGCTGTTAAGAGCCTCACTTTCAAGATTGCAGAAGCAAGACTTCTGGGTGATGTAGACGGTGACGGTCAGATCACAACAAATGATACCGTGGAAATCCTGCGTGCGGCAGCTGAGATTGCCACACTTTCTGCAGAAGATGCAGCAAGTGCAGATGTAAACGGTGATGGTGTGGCAGATACCGCTGATGCAGTACTGGTTCTTCAGTACGCATCCGAAGCAGTCAGTGGATTCTGATTTTTTTGAAGCAATAAGTGATTCTGAAAAAAATTTTTCAGTCAGGAATCTGTGGCAGAACACAGAATATTTACAGCAAATAGAAAGCAGCGGGAGTCTGATAAACTCCCGCTGTTTTTGTTTGACTGCCCAAAAATCAGAGCGTATAATGAAAAAGTAACCAGGTCGATGAATACAATATTCTAAAGGAGAAGAACAATTATGAAAAGTGCAGCAAAAACCCCGGGCAAGTTGCTTGCAGGTTTGTGCCTGATACTGTTTTTCTGTCTGATGCCGGTCCGGTCTTATGCAGCAGAGCAGCAGCTTTCTGAGATCACAAAACTGTATGTAACGGGAATTTATGGCAGCGAAACACTGCCGCAGCAGAAAGTCAACTGGCAGTATGCAGATAAGGGGTATTATCTGTGTATGCCTTCCGGAGCAGATTTAAGCAATGTACAGCTTCATTTCACAGAAAACAGTGACGGAAATGAAAATGCCGACAGTTATGTTATGATCGGCGGACAAAAAATAAACTGCGGAGATTCTACAGATCTCTCAGGAACAAGCAAATTGCAGATCTCACTCGCCGGAGGCAAAAGTGTTAGCGTAAATATTGTAAAATCGGCAGAGATTCCGGCAATGTTTATCCAGACAGCATCCGGTACGCTCGATAAGGTTCATGCAAGCAAAGATAATAAAGAAAAAGGTACAATGGCACTTGTCAAAGCAGACCGCAGCGTAGATTTTGACGGAAACTTAAAGCAGATCAAAGGCCGTGGAAATTCCACCTGGGGATTTGCGAAAAAACCATATAATATCAAACTGGAAAATTCGTCAGATCTGCTTGGAATGGGCAAGGGAAAAGGCTGGTGCCTGCTTGCTAATTATGCGGATCGTTCTCTTCTTCGAAATCGGATCGTGTACAATCTGGCAGAAGAGACCGGGATTCCATTCACCATGGACAGCCGAAACATCGATCTTTATATCAATGGCGATTACATGGGATCTTATCTTATCACAGAAAAAATCGAAATCGGAAAAACGAGAGTCAACATTACGGATCTGGAAGAGGCCACAAGTAAGGCAAATGATAATGCAGATCTGGAAACATATGAGCAGAAAGGAACAAATGATTATAAAGCAGGCACACAGAAATGGGTAGATATTCCAAACGATCCGGAAGATATCACGGGCGGATATCTGCTTGAACTTGAGCTTGGAGAGCGTTACAAAGATGAAACAAGTGGTTTTGTGACAACGGGCGGACAGGCAGTCACTATGAAATGCCCGGAATGTGTATCGGAAAATCAGATCAAATACATCAGTGAATTTTATCAGAATATGGAAAATGCTCTTTATTCCAAAGATGGCTATACAACGGACAGCAAAGGGGAGCGTCATGCTCTTTCTGATTATATTGATATCGAATCACTGGCACGTATGTACCTGCTCCAGGAATTTTCCATGAACCTGGATTCCGGTATCACAAGCTTTTATCTCTATAAAGACTCTGATCTGACCGGTGATGGAAAGCTTCATGCCGCACCGGTATGGGATTTTGATGTGGCACTTGGAAATTACACCTCCCGAAATGGCACAGACTTTACTGACCCGACACAGTGGTGGGCAAAAATTTCCAGAATGTACGACAACAGCAGTAAATATAATGTCATGGCACAGGCTGTGCAGCACGAAGAAGTGTGGAACAAAGTAAAAGAATTATGGCAGAGTGAATTCATGCCGGCGATCAAGTACATACTGGGAGAGTCCACCGCCTACACAGCAACAAAGATAAAAACACTGGATGCATACAAAGCAGAAGTAAGTGCATCCGCAGCGATGAACTTTATCCAGTGGCGTGACCTGATGGAGAATCCATGGAATCACAGCAGTGAAAGTTTTGTAAATACCGGTCTTACTTATGATGATAATATTGAATACCTGAGAAATTTTATGACAAAAAGATGCGATTTCCTGAACCGTAACCTGGGCGGGGAAAGTACAGGAACAGATCCGGATACATCGCAGAAAGTAACCGTAATAGAAGATGATACCAGATTTTATGCAGCAAAAAATATTTTAAATTCCTCCGGAGATGTCAGGGCAGAAGATACATCAGATGAAGGCGGAGGAGAGAACCTTGGCTATTGCAACCAGGGCAGTTTAACAGAATATAAAATCAATGTAACGACAGCCGGTACTTATAACGTTACGGCACGTGTTGCTTCGAATGACGGAACAGGAGCATTCAGCATTTATGTCGATAATCAGAAAATTGCAACATACCGTGCAGTCAATACAGGCGGATGGCAGGTTTGGACAACTACAGATGCCCAGGAGATCACACTGGAAGCCGGAGAACATTCATTTGCCATCTACTTTGAAGAAAGCGGCATGAATCTGAACTGGCTGCAGTTCACACGGGAAACGGGTACTGATCCGAAACCAGACCCGAAACCAGATCCAGACCCGGATCCAACGCCGACTCCAACGCCGGACCCAGACCCGACGCCAGATCCAAATCCGACTCCAACGCCGACTCCAGATCCGACCCCAACACCGGATCAGACCCCGACTCCAACACCAAGTCCGAAACCGGATTCAAGCAAAGATCAAAATACGGTAACGCTGACAAAGGGCAGTATCTGTCAGGACGCAAAAGGTATCCTGAAATATCGGATCACAAAAATGGCAGCCAAAAACGGCACCGCAGAAGTGATCGGAATTCAGAAAAAATCAGGAAAAGTAACAATTCCGTCCACAATTACGGTTCAGGGCATTACCTTTAAAGTAACAGCGATCGCAGAGAAAGCTTTTCGAAATGACAAAAATCTGAAAAGTGTTGTCATCGGATCCAATGTGAAAAAAATCGGAAAACAGGCATTTGAAAAATGCAGAAAACTTTCTTCTGTCACATTCAAAGGAAAGAAAGCACCGACTATTGGCAAGGCAGCATTTAAAGGAATCAAGAAAAAAACAAGTGTCCAGGTTGCGGGCAGTATGAAAAAAAGTCAGGTGAAAAAATTACAGAATCGCATGAAAACAGCAGCACCTTCTGTAAAGATCACCTACAAGAAAAAAATAACCGTTCGTTTTTAGCAGAACACAGTAAAAAGCATGCCATAGCATACAGAAAAACAGTTTCTGAATGTTATGGCTGTTTTTCTTTTGTGAAAAGTATGATAGTATAGTGATGGAACAGGCAGATAAATTACAGGAGGAAGCGACAATGAAATTATGGACAATCCAGAGAAAGAGTATCGCAGAGTATGTACAGGCAGAAAATATTTTTGTACCAGATTTTGGAAAACGCCGTTACCTGAAAGAAAATCCGGCTCTGACATCTGTTAATCCATTGTTGATCGATCTCAACGATTTTCAGTTCCTTATGCCGCCGATTCAGTATTTTCCGCCGTATACAGAAAAATCGGTAGACCGCATATGTACGGATCTGGAAAAAGGACAGATCCGCCAGTCTGAATTTCCAAGCTATGTAATTCAGGCACATATTCCATATATTGCACCGGGAGATCTGGTAAACGTGTATCCGTTGTTTGAAATAAGGCTACCGCAATCCCACTGGC
>ENA-OPWC01001164-OPWC01001164.1-human-gut-metagenome-genome-assembly--contig:-NODE-1164-length-18571-cov-18.138421_pt1 | contig 18571 bp, 10 predicted proteins | sample MGYA00241504_ERZ502000 | MGnify/ENA primary metagenome ERZ502000 (study PRJEB25962, sample SAMEA2042005) | human gut metagenome | biome: human gut; feature: human-associated habitat; material: faeces...
GTTAGCAAAATTAATATTTTATTCCTTGCTGACACAGTTTAAATTACATCTTCCGGACATTAAATTTTCAATCTTTAGAAATGTGTATGCAATATTTTAGATTCAGTAGTAAGTTCTCCCTTACATTCCTTCGGCTCATCTATACATGTTATAAGAATATCTTTAACTCTACGCTCTTGAAGGCTTGTAAGCATAGAACCAGACGCTTGTATCCTCGTTTCTTGATATATAAATACCAAGCAGCTCTTTATGCCCTCTCTGTCAATATTTAGTACATTATATATTGCACGGTTTACAGCTCAGCTACGCTCATCTGTACTTTATAATGAATAGCGCCCATTCAAATTATAGGATGGACAGAATCAAGTATCTGTGATTTCTATGCTTTTATTTCCGGAAATACAAGGCCGATAATAGTGCTGATAGTGTCTGCTGGAACATGCCCCCAGATTTATTATCTAATCTCATGTGTGCTGTTTCCAAGTGTATATAGGCCAATTATACGGTTGGCGATACCTTCTGATAGAATAGTTTCACATTTCTTGATGAGCTAGAAGTTGAAACTTGAATTACGATCACGGGGGGAGATGCAGTCTCTCGTTCAATAGGGTCTGGGACCATTTCTGCATTTTACCATTGCAACGGTGTCAAGTTGATACCTCTCGTTCGTCCATTTCGTCTTTAAGAGCGGCATTGAGGTGCTTCCAATAAGGACATGAAACTTTCTTTTGTTCAAAAAAATATCGTTTTTTAGTTGTTTGATGGCCTTGTTATAGACACTTTCGAAATTAAATTCTACTTTCATAAAAATATGTTAGCAAAATTGATATTTTTCCCTTTGTAGTCACAGCCTGATTTGTAGCATTTCCATCTTTTAGACGATGATCTTTTAAGAATAAGAATCATCTTTTTGTTGCTTTTTCAAAGAAGATTCCCGAATATTTAATTTTGCATCTAATGTGATAATTTTGGGAGATAGTCTTTCATCCTGATTATTCTTTAATTGTTCGAGTAAAAGCTCGGCTGCCAGTTTCCCCATTTCAAAAGTTGGTTGTTCAACACTTGTTAGATTAGGTTCGATAATCATGGCCATTCTTGATTCTGTAAATCCAACAACAGCGATGTCTTCGGGAATTTTAATGCCATGCTTCTGTAGTGTTTTCATTGCTCCTATTGCCACTGGGTCATTTATGGCAAAAATTGCATCAGGTAGTTTTTTCATATCCAAAATCTGATAAGCAGCCATCACTCCGCATTCCATCATTACTCCTGTTGGGATAATCAAGTTGTCGGTGTAGGATAATCCATATTTCTTCAGGGCATCTAAATAGCCATTCATTCGTTGTTGAGAAAGTAGTAAATTCTCAGGCCCTGATAGATGTATAATGCGTTTGCAACCTTGCTTTATCAAATGTTCAACGGCATTGAAAGCCCATTTGTAATCATCGATAATAATGCTGGAAGCATTCAAGTTCTCACATATCCGATTAAAAAAAACTATTGGAAATTTTTTCTCCAGCATAGTAGAAAAAAACTCCATATTTTTCGTTTCCTTTGTAATAGAAACGATAATGCCGTCAACCATTTTTTCCTCAAGCATTTTCAAGTTAGCTAGTTCTTTCTCATATGATTCGTTGGATTGACAGATCAGGATATTGTATCCAACTTTGTTAAGTATAGATTGTATACCCATAATTACTTCAGGGAAGAAAGAATTAATGAATTCGGGTACAATCACGCCTACTGTCATCGAGTGCTGTTGCTTAAGGCTTAATGACATAGGATTGGGGCGGTAGTTTAGTTTTTGGGCTAAATCTAATATCGCCTTTCGTGTTTCCGGGTTTACATCCCATTTGTCAGAAAGCGCTCTTGATACGGTAGAAGTTGAAATCTTCAACTCTTTTGCAATATCTTTTATTGTTACTCGTTGTTTACTCATAGTTTTCTTAATTTAGTGAATAGAACAAAATTATATAAAAAAAGAGTACTTATCAACAATTTGCAAAAAAAAAAAAATCGGAAACGTTCCCGATATCGTTCCCGATGATTTAATCTTTAAATGGTTTGCTTTTAGTGTATTATATCTATATTTTTGTTCCCAAAAGAAGTGCCAAATCTCATTATTACACTTAAATAAATACCATGAATTTCTTAGATTACATTACCATTATTTTATTTTCAGCAGGAATTATCCTAATAGGGTTGACATTTGCAAAAAGAAGTAAAAAAAACATGAGGTCCTTTTTTGCTGCGGGAGGAGCTGTGCCTTGGCAAATGAGTGGGCTTTCTTTATTTATGGGATTTTTCTCTGCTGGCACTTTTGTCGTATGGGGATCCATAGCCTATTCATTGGGATGGGTGTCTATTACGATTCAATGGACAATGGCCATAGCTGGCTTTATTGTCGGTTTATTGATTGCACCTCGTTGGCATGAAACAGGCGTTTTAACAGCCGCAGAGTATATAACCAAGCGCTTCGACATTGAAACCCAAAAAGTATATACTTATTTATTTCTTTTTATTTCGTTATTTACTACCGGCTCATTCCTTTATCCGGTAGCTAAGATCATCGAAGTATCGACAGGACTCCCTTTAAACGCAAGTATATTACTAATTGGCGGTTTCTGTATATTATATGTTTCTGTAGGAGGACTGTGGGCTGTGATGTCTACCGATGTTTTACAGTTTGTAATCCTCACAGCGGTTGTTATTATTGTAGTACCTCTTGCGATTAACCATGTAGGCGGTGTTGAAGCTTTTGTAGATAGAGCTCCTGACAATTTTTTTGATTTAGCAGATAGTGATTATACTGTTGGGTTTATCATTGCCTTTGGTTTTTATAATGCTATTTTTTTAGGAGGCAATTGGGCATATGTACAACGGTATACTTGTGTTAAAAATAAAAAGAATTCCCGAAAAGTCGGATGGCTATTTGGACTATTATATATCATTAGTCCGCTGTTATGGATGCTCCCACCAATGTTGTACCGAGTTGTAAACACATCGCTTGGTGGATTAGACAATGAAGGTGCCTACTTATTGATGTGCAAAGAAGTACTTCCTACTGGTATACTTGGCTTAATGCTTGGCGGAATGATTTTTGCAACAGCAAGTTCGCTAAATGCTACCCTAAATATATCATCAGGTGTTATTACTAATGATATCTTCAAAAGATTACGTCCCCATAGTACGAGTACTATGCTAATGAAAGTGGCACGTATCTCTACCATTGGTATTGGGATATTAACCGTAATCATCGCTTTGTTAATTCCGTTGATGGGGGGGATTGTCAATGTAGTTATCAGTGTGGCGGCACTTACGGGGGTACCGTTGTATCTTCCCATTATTTGGTCACTTTTTTCTAAAAGGCAGGACAAGACTTCTGTTCTTACTACTACAATTTTCAGTTTGGCAGTAAACGTTTTTTTTAAATTTGTAGCACCTGTTTTATTCCATCTCTCTCTATCTAGAACAGAAGAAATGATATTGGGGGTTTTATTCCCTATTATATGTCTTGCATTATTTGAATATTACTATGACTTAGTACATAAGAAGAGTGTACAATATGAGCGCTATATTGCAATGCAGCAAATAGCACAAGGAATGACATTGGAAAAAGATAGCCTTGAAGTATCGGATAATAACGCTTATAGCTTGCGAATTATCGGATGTGGAGTTGGATTTATTGGTTTGGATATTATTTTGTTGGGAACTTTTTCACAGATAGGAAAAATATTAATTATATGTATTGGGATTTTCTTGCTACTTTTAGGAAGTTATATGATAAAAAAGAGTATTATTAAACTATACAAAAGCAATGATTAAGGAAGTATTTTCAATAGAAAAGCGAGAATTAAGTACTGTCCAACTCAAGACAGATTTTGTCATTACTGGAGGAGGCCTTTCTGGAGTGTGCGCGGCAATAGCGGCTGCAAGGTCCGGTATAAAAGTTGTGCTTATACAAGATAGGCCAGTGTTGGGAGGAAATGCATCAAGTGAAATAAGATTATGGATATTGGGTGCGACATCACATATGGGCAATAATAACCGCTGGTCACGTGAAGGTGGTATTATTGATGAAATATTGGTAGAAAATATATATAGGAATAAAGAAGGGAACCCAATCTTGTTGGATACCGTTATTCTCGAAAAAGTGATGAAAGAGAAAAATATAATCCTACTATTGAATACTGCCGTATACAATATTGAAAAAGAAGGGAAAAGCATTCGTAAGGTTATGGCTTTTTGTAGTCAAAACCAAACATTCTACAATGTTGAAGGGACACTTTTTTGTGACGCATCGGGAGATGGGGTGGTAGCCTATATGGCGGGGGCCTCTTTTAGAATTGGAGCGGAGGATGAATTGGTGTATGGTGAGCGGTTTGCTCCAGACACCAAGGAATATGGTGATTTGCTGGGACATTCTATTTACTTTTATAGCAAAGATATTGGCAAACCTGTCAAGTTTGTTGCACCAGAATACGCTTTAAAAGAAATTAGTCGTATTCCACGTATTCAACAAGTTAGAGCGGACGAGCATGGATGCAAATATTGGTGGTTGGAATACGGAGGTCGTTTGGATACCATACATCAGACAGAAGATATTAAATGGGAGTTGTGGCGTGTTGTATATGGAGTATGGGATTACATTAAAAATTCAGGAAAATTCCCAGAAGCGGAGAATCTTACCCTAGAATGGGTTGGTATTATTCCTGGTAAAAGAGAAAGTCGCCGTTTTCTAGGTTATTATACATTAAAACAACAGGATATTGTTGAACAAACGCATTTTGAGGATGCGATTGCTTTTGGTGGGTGGGCGATTGATTTGCATCCTGCTGATGGAGTATATAGCGAAAAGGAAGGATGTATACAATATCATTCCAAAGGAGTTTATGAGATACCGTATAGATGCTTTGTGAGTAAAGATATTAATAATTTGTTTTTTGCAGGGCGCAATATTAGCACTTCACATGTAGCGCATGGATCAAGTAGAGTGATGGCGACTTCAGCTTTCGGAGGGCAAGCCGTAGGTGTAGCTGCAGCTCAATGCATTAGAAAAGGTCTATTGCCTGAAAATATTCTGGGAACAGATGAGATGAACGAGTTGCAGCAGTCACTTAACATTATGGGGCAAAGTATTCCTTATATCGCTATCAGTCCTAAAAATAACAAGGCTTGTTTGGCAAAGGTAGAAGCATCTAGCCAACTCGTTCTAAATCATATTCCTTTTGACGGACCTTGGAATAAGCTTGATTTTTCAACAGCACAAATGTTACCATTAAGCAAAAATGAGAAATATACTTTTACCATTCAAACAAAAGCAGATAAAGATACAGTGTTGGATGTGGAATTACGTTGTTCAATCAAACCTGGAAACTACACTCCGGATCTTATAGTAGATAAGCAAAGGATAAATGTACATAAAGGAGTACAAAATGTAAATATTAATTTTTCAAAAGGCTTGCCGATAAGTCAATATGGTTTTATCACTTTCTTACGAAATGATAGTGTTGAAATACGCATGAGCGAAGAGCGTTATACTGGAATCGTCTCTGTTTTCAATAAATTTAATAAAGCTGTCAATAATAACGGAAAGCAAATACCTCCTCCAAACACAGGAATTGAAGCGTTTGAATTCTGGTGCCCAGATAGACGGCCAAAAGGAAATAACATTGCGATGAGAATTTATCCTGGCATTGATACTTTTGCTCCCATAAATTGTATAAATGGGTATATACGGCCAACAACAATGACAAATGCTTGGGTTGCTTCAATGGATGATAAATCTCCGACAATAGAATATACTTGGGATACTCTTCAAACGATTAATAGATTACATCTGTACTTCGATACTGATTACGATCATGCTATGGAATCTGTACAATTGGAGCATCCCGAAAATGTAATGCCTTTTTGTGTGAGAACATATCAAATAATCGATAAAGAAGGAGTGGTGCTTTTTGAAAAAAAAGATAATCACCAAACTATTAATGTAATTGATTTAAATGTGCAGACTGATTGTATAAAAATTAAACTAGAACAGCCACTTCCCTATGTGCCCGCTGCATTATTTCAAATTTATATTGAATAGAATAAACAATGATATTTATTGGTTAAAAACATTAAAAATAAGACTTATGAGAAAAATCATTTATTTATTAATAACAGTTCTAAATTTTCCGATAGGAGTTGAAGCTTCATCGCAAGTATCTCTTAATTCAAGACAAAAAGTAACCGTTTATGAAACGGCCAAAGATACAACGACTAGATTAACGAATACCTTGTCACTAACTTTTGTTGAAAAGATCCCGATAAAAGAATCTGTAGCTGCAATTTTTATAGATACTACTAAAACTTTTCAAACGATTGTCGGCTTTGGCGGTGCATTTACTGATGCGTCTGCTGAGACATTCTATAAATTGCCTAGAAAAATGCAACAAGAATTCATAAATGCTTATTATGATAAAGGTAAAGGTATAGGCTATTCTATCGGAAGAGTACCTATTAATAGTTGTGATTTTTCTAGTAGTTCTTACACTTATGTGAAAGAAAATGATGTGTCGCTATCTTCTTTTGATATTTCAGTAGATAAAAGGTATAAAATCCCATTCATTAAAGAAGCATTAACTCAAGCAGGTACATTGATTATGTATGGAACTCCATGGTCTCCACCCGCTTGGATGAAAACCAACAATAATATGCTCAGAGGTGGAAAACTTAAAGATGAATATGCCAGTGTGTGGGCTAAGTACTATGTAAAGTTTATAGATGCCTATGAAAAAGAAGGAATTCCAATGTGGGGGATTTCCGTACAAAACGAACCTGCTTCTGTGCAACGATGGGAATCGTGTATTTACACGGCAGAGCAAGAACGAGATTTTATAAAAAAACATCTGGGACCTACCATGTGGCAAGCGGGTATGGCAGATAAAAAGATTATTGCTTGGGATCATAATCGAGGACTTATGCATCAGCGTGCTATGACGATATACAATGATCCGGATGCTGCGAAATACGTATGGGGAATCGGTATTCACTGGTATACAGGACATCACTTCGAAAATGTAGGTATTACTAAAGAGGCCTATCCTGATAAACATATTATTTTCACAGAAGGTTGTAATGAAGCTTTCAGGACTGATCGACTGAGTGATTGGAAACTAGGGGAGCGTTATGGAATATCAATAATCAATGATTTAAATGGTGGCGTTTGCGCCTGGACGGATTGGAATATATTACTTGATGAGAAAGGAGGACCGAATCATGTAGGAAATTATTGTTTTGCTCCCATACATGGAGATACTCAAACCGGAGAATTAATATATACTAATGCCTATTATTACATTGGACATTTCTCCAAATTCATTCGTCCAGGAGCTAAACGGGTATTGAACTCTACAACAAATGACGATTTGCTAGTTACCGCTTTTTGCAATGAAGACCAATCATTGGTAGTTGTAGTACTGAATAAAAGTGAAAAAAAATTACCTCTTGATATATGGCTAAACAATCAAGCGGTTCAAAATATAGTGAAGCCGCGTTCTATTTACACATATGTTATTAAGTGAATATAGAAGGTGTATTTGCTTTTTTAGCATAAGAATATTATATGACTTATTATAGTTGGTTTATTAGTATAACTTATTATATTAGAGTGCTAAAGAAGTGCAACATTAATATTGAATATGATTGCGGTAATATAATAAAAGTGTCTTTAGAATTATGCTTAAATTGATTTTCTGGGTAGATGTAAAAACTCCTAAGAATTCTCAATTCTACGATGGATAAAGACGCATAGAGAGAACTATCAAAATGATAGAATAGTCAAAAGATAAAAATAGGGAGGATGATAATGATTGAAAAATATGTATACAGATTTATTTCAGTAACACTACTTTTGCTCTTTTGGGCAGGAAAAGCGTATGCGCAACAATCTATAAAACTGTCGAATGGGACACTTAGTTTGGAATGGAGGAAAGGACAAGTGGGGTGGATGCTTGCTGTTTGCCAAGTTAGGCAAGGGAATAAATTCGTTTCTTTCGGTAAAGAATCTGGGTTATGTTCGTTGTTATATAGTAAAGAGAAGCCTTCAGAAGCGCCATTATCAGTTGTTCAAGATGGTGACACATTGCATTTTCCCGAAAAAAAGTTCAAGTACGTTTATCCTAAATTTCAAAAAGCAATAGCCGCTGTACCAATGAATAAAGCAGGAATCCGGGAAACGTTTTATCCTGCTGTTGCTCAAAAAGAGGGAAAGTCTATTCGCTTTAGGCAAGAAACTAGTTATGGAGACTATACTGCAATTTGGCGATTATGCAAAGATTTCCCCACAGATATTATAGTGGACTTGTCTTTTACCGCATCTAAAGATGGATTTTATTCACTCCCTTCTCCTACAGTTTGTACAATTACGGAAGATGAATTACAATGGGGTATTATTCCAGGGTTCTTTCAGGGAAATGAAATACAACCTGCATTTCAATTGTCTTATGCTTATGCACAGGGATTACCAGCTTATCCAGTGCTGTGTCGGGAAAGCACACTGACTACTTTGGCGTCCATAATTAGTAATAAAAGCGGAATAACGTTGGCTGTCATTCCTGACCCTGGTCAGGATAGAAACCCTTACTCAATAGATAAGGAAACGCATAATAGTATATGGAACATAGCTTTATCACATATGAATAGTGACGCGCATTTATCACCCACGGCCTATCATCCTGTATTGGGTGAGAATCAATCCTTCTTAAAAGCTGGTGAATGCACACAATTTAGTTTTAGAATAACGTTGGCTGATTCAGACTGGTATTCCGTATATAAGCATGCCATATATGATGTATATGAGTTTAAGAAAATATTGAATTTGAAAGATACTAAATTATCCCTTACTAATAGGTTGTTTATGCTGTATGATTATGTCTTAAATGAGAAGACAGCATTATGGAATTTTAAAGAATATCAGGGGGATACGATAGCAGCACAATCTTATATGAGTGGCGTTGTAGGAGCAGATAACGATGCTATGAAAAATTCGGATATAGGTGCAGTCTGGATGTTGGCAAAAATAACAGGTGATGAGTCCTTAAATAAAAACAAATTGCCATACATTGAAAAATTTAAGATGCATCAACAAGTTAAAGACGGTTTTTTTAAAGGAGTAGCGGAAGGACAATATTACTTATGGAAAAAGAAAATATTTACAGAAGAATGGGGAACTCACATTGAACCGATAGGTCTCACCTATTATACATTAATGGATTTAGGAAATATTCTGTTGTTCGAACCTGAAAAGCAGGAGTTGAAAACTTTGTTGAAAAATGGAGCAGATCGCTTGCTAGCGTGGCAACAGACTGACGGCAGTTGGATGATGGCATATGATAAGAAAACTCATGCTCCAATTTATACAGATTTGCAAGATTTGCGGCCTACTTTTTACGGAATGTTAATAGCTTATCGACTTTTAAAGAATCGTGAATATTTGAATGCGGCGGAAAAAGGTGCCCAGTGGCTTATCAAGGAAGGAATAAATAAGGGACATTTTACTGGCGTTTGCGGAGATGTACGTTTTGTAAATGACTTTGCAACTATCCAATGTGCGCAAGCTCTTCTTGATTTATATGAGGTAACTAATAAGAAAGAATATCTTGAAAAATCTATTGAGGCGGCTCGAATGTATACTTCATCCATCTATACTCATCCTATACCTACACAAGACATAAAGATAAGAAAAGGGAAATTCTGGGAAGATTGGCAGTTCTCTCAGAATGGGTTATGTTTTGAACATGGTGGTGCAATGGGATCTGCTGTCGATCATGGTCCAATTTTATTGCTCAGCCATTGTAGTCTATTCTTAAAAATGTATCAGTTGACCAATGATTCTTTATTTCTTGATATGGCAAGGGCTGGTGCTTTGGGTAGAGATGCTTTTGTTAACTCAACTACTGGTGTTGCATCCTATTATTGGAAGAATTTTGATCAAGGAGCAGGTAATTTTCCCCAACATGCTTGGTGGCAGATTGGATGGATATATGACTATCTGATTTCTGAGGTTGAATTAAGGTCAGAAGGTCGTGTGAAATTTCCACGAGGGTTCATGACGCCTAAAGTTGGTTCACACAAAGCTCTGGGCTTTCAGGCTGGGCAAATTGATGGTGAAAAGATTGATTTGATGCTTCGCAGTGATCTTGTATTTGTGGATAATTCAAATGTAGACTATATTACTGCATCCGATGTGAATCAAAAAAAACTATATGTTTTTCTACTTAATAATCAAAGCAAGAGCAATAACATTAAGGTATACTTTCCAGATACGCAGACATATAAAAATATAACGATAGAGCCATGGGGCTTAGAAATAATTACGCATAATAAGGGATAGAAAACTATTGCTGTCCGGTAAAACTTTGTCATGATAGAAATTAGATGTTTTTTTTATTCCATTATAGATAAACTCGCATAAATGTCTTATAAAGGTATTTTAATGATTAATGTTTCCATTTGTACACAGCACAAAATAACAAGTCGATTTTTGCAAACACAATATGATTTACTATATATGAGTCAAATATAAGGTTGCGATTTTTTTACCGGACAGCAATAATTGTAGGAATATTCAGTAAATGTCCTAAAAATAATGAGTTGGCATATGAAATGAGTAATTGTACTAGTTTTATATGCTGACTTTATTGTAGATTCCCATTCCACGATCTGAATTTCCTCAGTCGGTGCATGACGCTTCGGAAGAAGCCTGTAGACTTTTTCTGTAAACATTCGAAGAAATGCACATTGCCCCCCCCCTCTAGGGCTTGATTGTATTTTGCGCTCGCAATAGTAATCAAGCCCTAATTGTAATGAACCGATCAGAATTTGAGGAATTAGAGTTGTAGGTGTAACAAAGTGGCCTGCCATTGAAGTGGTACTTATAATGGGTAGGTGTAAGTTTTCAACTTATTACTATTGGCGTAAAAAATGTTCTGCCGACAAAGATTGTCTTAAACAGGAGTAGGTCTCAGCCTGTTTAAAATAGTCGTCCCTTAAAAGAGACCTTCAGCGCTGATATTCAGAAATTTAATACGTATAATTCTTCGATGAATCTGCAAGTATTCTTATCTTTACATTAAGAAACTTGCAGGTTTTTATGATAAAAAAGCCCCATAATAGCTCTTCTTTATTCAGCAATTTATCTGATATGCTGAACCAATCGCACCCACTGTACAAGTTGGCAGACCAGATAGATTGGAAGAAATTTGATGACGCTTTCCTCCCTTTGTATTGTCAGAACAATGGTCGTCCCGGCAAGCCGATCCGCTTGATGTGCGGTTTGTTGATCCTCAAACACCTCCGTAATCTGTCCGACGAATCCGTAGTAGAGCAATGGAGCGAGAACGCTTATTATCAGTATTTTTGCGGTATGCAGGAGTTTACTCCCTCTGCCCCATGTGCATCTTCCGAATTGGTTCATTTCCGTAACCGTATCGGTGAAAGCGGTGTCGAGCTTATTTTTCAGGAAAGTATCCGTGTGAACAATAAAGATGACGACAAGCGTCATCACGATACAGCCTTTATCGATTCTACCGTCCAAGAAAAGAACATCACCTTCCCTACTGATGCGAAGTTGCATAAAAAGATAGTGAACAAAGTACTTGACATCGTGCATAAACTGGCACTTCCTCTTCGACAAAGCTATACCTTTGTCTTGAAGCGTATCTATCGCGACCAACGTTTCCGAAATCATCCCAAGAATCGAAACAAGGCTCTTAAGGCAGACAGGAAATTGCGGACAATAGCGGGAAGACTGGTCCGGGAACTCAAACGTAATCTTGGGAATAACCATGACTACGACAAGCTGCTTGGAGTATTTGAAGCCATCCTTTCGCAAAAGCGTAACAGTCAGAAAAAGATTTATTCCATCCATGAACCTGAAGTGCAATGTATCAGTAAGGGTAAGGAACATAAAAAGTATGAATTTGGCAACAAGGTATCTGTCATACGTTCCGCTACCGGCATCATCCTCGGAGCCATGGCCTTTCGTAATGAATATGACGGTCATACGATAGAAGCATCTCTGAAACAGGTTGAGCGTCTGACAAAGAGAAAGATCAAGATGCTTGCAGGTGACAAGGGGTATCGTGGCAAGAAAGAAATTAGCGGAACAAAGATTTTAATACCGGATACTCCCAAGAAATCGGACAGCCGATGTCAGAGATTGAAGAAACACAAATTGCTCTGCAAGCAGGTAGATATAGAGCCAACTATCTGATCATCGTTTAGATTGCAACTTTAGAGTGAGGGGAGACGTTATAAACACATTGCTTGCGGCGGCTACCAACAACTTCCAAAGAACGATGAAGTTCTTTGGAACTTTATCAAAAAGATCAGCGAGATACAGCTTGCTGACAATATCTCGCCTGAATGAATTTTTGGGGATGACTAAAATACTTTTCTGCTATTGTTGCTTATTCCTTTTTAAGAAAAAACGCTATTGATACTGAATTCATCAATGATGGGCAATTAGAGATTTTCTGATGTTATGTTGAGTTTATGTTATGTAACAAGCATATAGTTTGTCGGGAACGATTGCGGTTTCGTTCCCGATGATTTTATGTGAAAAATGCTTGTTGCCAATGTCTTATATTTATATCTTTGATTCAAAATTTATTTTTTGGAGACCTGAAGAAACAAAGTGCAAAACCTGCTAATTATTATTGTATATGAGAATGTCAAATTTCAGATGTTACGTTTTATTGATTTTAGCCTTTTCTTTTTTATACACTTATGCTCAAAAAAGAGAAGTAAACCAGGAATCGTATTTTTTAGTGCCAGAAAGTTTTTGTGATTTTGGTTCATGGCGAATTGAAACTGGAGGGGATTTGGGGTACACTCTCGTTGGAGTAAATCCACAATCACCTCGTAGTGCGTCTCCGGCAATAGCGAAAATAGGCATTAAAAACACGGGGGAATATAGAATATGGGTACATGCTAGAGACTTTACTTATCAACCTGGCAGTCGCTATTTTAACCTTATGGTCAATGATATATTATCGCCAGTAACCTTTGGCAAGCATGGAAAGAATAAATATCAGTGGACAGATGGGGGTATTTATAATCTAAAGGCAGGTGAGAACATTGTTAAATTAATAGATACTTCAGCCTTCTATGCTCGATGTGACGGTATATTAATTACTGCTGATCTTAAGGCTACTCCGTCTGATGATTATGAGACCCTTATAAAACAGGCCCCCCCCGAAGGACTTTCCAAAAATATGGAAAGTCAATTGTTCCCAACATGGGCAAAGGCAGATCTTCTTCCTGAAAATTCTTTGATACTTGAAAACAGTCGAGTAAAAGTTGTTTTTTATCAGGTGAAAGATAAAAAATATGGTAAGTTCGTCCAAAACGAAATCTACATAAAGGATAATGGGCAATGGATAAAAGTCAAAGATAAAACAGAAGAGCACGGGTATTTGATGCTAAAAGCTGCCAAAAGTTGCACAGGACATTGGATACAAGATTATGCTTTCTTCAATCAACTAATTAGTGTAGGTGAAACAATGTTGCCTATTAAGACTGATAATGTCTATAAATCGGCTTTGTCTACTTGGCTGATTCCTAACGGTATGGAACGTATCGCAAAAGGCAAGGTGTTACTTACGTTTAATACCTTCAATGAGAATTCAGATGAGTCGATAAGTGTTATATGGCAGTTAGATGAGGGTGAGGCGGATCCTAAAGTAACGCTTGATGCGATATTTCACAAAGATGGAGCCTATTCATTTGGACTTTTTTCGGGTAGAGAGTACGCAGATGATGAATATGAAAGTGCATTGGCTCCTTTTCGTATTATGAATAAAAGGGTACCAGAAGCGCCTAAGCTTATTACTGAACATTACTTGTCGACCCCGATGGGAAGTGTTTCTTTACCTGTGAACAATACGATCAGTCAAAAACCTTTCACTACAGCCATAGTTGTAGATCCTGGATGTTTAGCAAGAGGGTATGTATACCGTGAGACTGCCAGGATGGGAATTTGTATGCGTGGCCCAGAAGGAGGCGTCCGTGGAAACTTGTTCGCTCCACTTTTGGGTTCCGAGTATTGCACGTTCAAAGCGGGTAGCAAATATAGAATCTCATATTACGTAATCAACCGCTTGGGTGATTGGTTTGATACGTATAAGCACATCGCTCAAGATATTTTCAATGTGCACGATTATCGTTCTAATTATTATACATCCTTGAACGAAGCAATTTATAACACGACAGATCTTATGATGGACGACCGATATGGAGGGTGGGATCCGGTCGATAAAGCCCATTATAATATGGAGGAAAAAGACTTGACTTCGGTGGCTAATCCCATGACTGCCATGCAGCGTTATCTTCTTACTGAGAACGAGGAAATATTGACAAAACGTGCTATACCAACTGTTGCTAATCTGCTTACCCGCGAGCGACTGCATTTTAAGCGATTTGATAGCAAAGGAGGTGCAAACTACTTAGGCGGTGTAAAAAAACCTGCATCTATTGGAAAGCCTATCCAAGGATATAATCTAAATGTTTTCGGTGGTTTGTATGAGATGAGTCATGGATTGACCCCTTCACTCTTGGCCATAGGTATTGATAAAGCCGATCACGTAATCAACCAATATGGAAATATTCCCGCTTTTTCAAATGATTTATCATTGTATCATTACACTGGTGAAGAAAAGTATTTAGACCTGGCGAAAAAAAAGGCCGATAAGTATCTGCAAGAAGTAGTTTATGGTAATAAATTTAATGCAGAGACCCCTGGCTTTTCCACATTTATTAACATATCTTACTATCCTAATTTGGCTTCACTCCTTGACATTTATCAAATAACCAAGGAACAACGTTATCTTGATGCGGCAATAAGAACAGGACAATTGCTTTCAACAACAGTTTGGGTGCCGGGGATAGATGGAAATAAAGGTACTACGCCATATGTTATCAATCCGAAAAAAACCTTGGAACGTCCTTTTATGTTAGGACATAACTTTTGGTGGCATGGTTCTAAACAATGGCGGCTCGGAAATCCTTATGGAGTAATAGCTCCTCCACGTGAAAGTAAGGTCTCGTTGGAAGGAGATACTGTTCCGGGATGGTTACCGGCAAGGGTGGGACTCGGTTTGGAACAATGTTCTACTTTTAACGAAGCACTCAATATTTATATGAATACTTGGGCTGGTGACATGATGAAACTGGCAGCATTGTCAGGTGAAGAATATTTTGCAGTCGTGGCAAAAAATGCGATTATCGGACGTTTTGGTAATTATGCAGGCTATTATCAGAATAGGTATATCACTCATCAGATGAGGGCGAATTACCCTTATAAGGGTCCTGATTTAACAAGTATTTATTTTCATCACATTCCGGTATTCCTTACTATGCTTGAAGATTTTCTCATCAATCAGGTGTGGAAAATGTCGAACATGAAAATCGAATTCCCGGCTATTCGTCAACAGGGATATGCTTACTTCAATTCTAACCAGTATGGATTTAAATCTGGTAGATTTTACGATATAAGTGATGTATGGTTATGGAATGACAGGAATATAATTGAACCCGATTCGAAAGAAATCAATTATCTGCCGGCACGTAAGAATGGACTTTTAGCAGTTGCACTTGTTAATGAAGCTGACCAAGTTACTACTACTACTATTACGCTTGGTGCAAATATAGGCAAAGGAAGACACTTTTCTGGAAAAGGTGTCCTTTATGAACAAGACGGAACAAAAAAAGTAATAGATGTGTGTAATGGCAAATTTACTATAACGATTCCTCCTAAGGGAATGCAGTCGATTGCCATTCCCATCCCTACGATAAAGGCCCCCCAGTATGCGAAAGTAGGATATAATCGGGGGAAGGTACAGATGGATAAGACTATTGCTATGCACAGCCGTGGAAAGGCATATCTTTTGCAATTCAATCCTAATGAATATTTTGCTTATGTGTACATTACTGACTTGCCCAAAGATACTAAAAAAATGAAACTTCATTATAAGGTGGGTAAAAAACGGTCTACAATAGAAGTAAATCAGTATCCGTTCGAAACCATTGTAAAGGTAGATGATATTACGAAGGATTTCTCTTATGATATCGAAATACTAAAAAACGATGGAAGTAGTGAGAGTATTCAGGGAAATACATTAAAATCATTAGCAATTAGATAAATATGGTGAAATATATCTTATTTTTATTTTTGTTGGTTGTTTCTTGGCAGGCAAATGCACAATCTCATCAACTAGTAGATTATGTTGATCCACTAATGGGGACTTTTTCACGAATGGAGTTATCTGCAGGTAATACATATCCTACAGTATGTGTCCCTTTTGGAATGCATAATTGGGCACCTCATACAGGTAAAATAGGTGATAATTTTTTATATACATATCACAATAACTTTATTTATGGTTTTAGACAAACGCACCAAGCCAGTCTATGGATTGGTGATTATGGACAGTTCTCTGTTATGCCTGTTGTACGAAAAGATCAATTCACACAGGAGGGACGAAAAAGTTGGTATTCACATAAGACTGAAATAGCCAAGCCTTATTATTATTCGGTATATTTGGGTGATCATCAGGCTAATGTAGAGTTTGCTCCTACTGAACGTGCTGCAAAATTTAGATTTACTTTTCAAGTAGTAGATAGTACTTATATTGTTATTGACGCATTTAATAAAGGTTCTTATGTGAAAATTATTCCTGAGCAGCGAAAGATAATTGGTTATTCTACTACTAGTGCGGGTGGAACACCCAAAAACTTTAAAAATTATTTTGTTTTCATATTTGACAAACCTTTCGCCGAATGTGATGTTTGGAGTAAAGAAAAATTATATGAGAACCAACTAAATATAAATGGTGAGCATGTGGGCGCAATAGTTCGTTTTAAGTTGAAAAAAGGCGAAAAAATAGGTGTCAATGTGGCCTCCTCATACATAGATTTAGAACAGGCAGAACTTAATTTGACACGCGAGATAAGTAAAGATTCTTTTGAACAAGTAGTGGATAAAGCAAAAGAACGATGGGAGAACGAATTACAGCGTATTAAAGTATCGGGTGGAACAGATAGTCAATATAGGACATTTTATTCCTGTTTATATCGCACCCTAATTTTCCCTCGAAAATTTTACGAAATAAACAAGAAAGGGGAAGTTGTTCATTATAGTCCATATAAAGGGCGAGTACTACGTGGATATATGTATTCTGACAATGGCTTTTGGGATACCTTTAGGGCACAGTTCCCATTAATGAACTTACTTTATCCGGAAATTGTGAGTGAAGTACTTCAAAGTATGGAGAATATTTATAAAGAAAGTGGGTGGCTTCCCGAATGGTTTAGTCCAGGACATCGTGATTGTATGATTGGATCGCACTCTGCATCTATTATTGCTGACGCTTATTTGAAAGGCATAAAAGGCTTTGATATAAACTTACTTTATGAAGCTATTCTAAAGAATACTCAAGGTGTTGGACCTGTTAGTTCGGTCGGTAGATTGGGAGCAACTGAATACAACACTCTTGGATATATTCCATACGATGTAGGCATCAACCAAAACGTATCCCGTACTTTAGAATATGCTTATGATGATTTTTGCATATATCAGTTAAGTAAAATGTTGAAGAAACCGAAACGGGAATTGGAGAAATACTATAAACGTAGCTTAAGTTATCGCAACTTATTTGATAAGGAAACGGAATTAATGCGCCCACGAAATAAAAGCGGAGAGTTTCTGCAAAATTTCAATCCATTTCGGTGGGGAGATCATTTTACTGAAGGAAATAGTTGGCAATATACTTGGTTTGTGCCTCACGATGTAGAAGGACTTATGCAATTGTATGGTGATAGACAGCAAGGATTGATAAAAATGGATTCGGTGTTTATTTTGCCACAAACATATGATATTTCCTTCTATAAAAGAGGGATTATCCATCTCATTCGTGAGATGCAAGCTGCTAATATGGGGCAATATGCACATTTGAATGAACCAATGCATCATATGTCTTATATGTTTAACTTTGGTCAACCATGGAGAACTCAGGAAATAGTCAGACTTATTATGGACAAACTATATGCCGCAACTCCCGATGGATATTGTGGTGATGAAGATAATGGACAGATGTCAGCATGGTATGTTTTCTCAGCAATAGGATTTTATCCTTTATGTCCTGTAACCAATGAATATGTATTCGGGAGTCCGCTATTCAGAAAGATAGAAATTACTCTTGGAAATGGGGAAAAAGTGTATATTGAAGCACCTAATAACTGCAAGGAGTATATTTATATAGATGATATACAAATTAACAACAAACCCTATTCGAAAAATTATTTTACTTATTCCGACATGAAAGAAGGCCTGAAAATAAAATTTCGTATGGCATCTCTGCCAAACAAGAGAAGAGGAATCGATCCCAAAGACTTTCCGTATTCATTGACAGGAAAGAATAATTAGAATATGTATAATATTATATCGACAGCTGGCTACTATATAATAACAATCATTAGTGTCCCGTTAAAATGGGACGAGTTAAACAATTAATCAAATAGCCCCGGA
>ENA-OPWC01001170-OPWC01001170.1-human-gut-metagenome-genome-assembly--contig:-NODE-1170-length-18534-cov-1.880675_pt1 | contig 18534 bp, 20 predicted proteins | sample MGYA00241504_ERZ502000 | MGnify/ENA primary metagenome ERZ502000 (study PRJEB25962, sample SAMEA2042005) | human gut metagenome | biome: human gut; feature: human-associated habitat; material: faeces...
GTTGGTGATATAAGATCCTGCTGTTGGACTGGTAATGGTAATAGCCGGTGCAACTTTCTCTTTTACTTTTAATTTCAGACTGGCTCCCAAGGTCGTATCTGAATCCGTCTTTGTCGTTGTATTTCCAGCCACATCCGTTGCCTTAACCGTTACCGGATAATAATGCCCGTCATTGATGGTATAACTGGACTTAGATGGAGCTGTGATCGTAGCTTCATATTTTCCTGTGCTACTATTCAGAGTAAGATTATAGGTCTGGCCATTGATTACAGCCTGTACTGTTTTTACTGCCATTTTAATCCTCCTTTATGTTAAGTGTTTCATATAGTTTCTTAATAAGTTTTTCCTGCCTGTCAAGTTGAGCTTTTTGGTTTTTTAGCATTGCGAACATTGCAGGTATCATGATACGTTCGTTCCAGTCCTCAACAAGTCCGTTTTGATGCCGAGTAGCTTCTGGAAAGAATGCTTCTACGTTCTCAGCAATAAACATCGGGATATATCTTCCTTCATTCTCGTCCCCTTTAACTAGATATCCCTTTTTGTATTTCGCCCACGTTGGTTCGATATTGTACCATTCTTCAATTTCTTGCTCTGAAATATTGTTTCCAATATCTTTATAGCGTTTCGAGGATGAAGATTTCAGCATCAGCTGTTTGTATCCTGTACGTCCATCCCAACAAATAGTATTTGATGATGTCGTATACTCCATGTCTTCTATCTTTGGTGATTTTGCGAAAGATGCAGGATTAGTAACAGTTAAATTTTCAAATGTACCAGTGTCAGCCGATACCTCTGTGGCATATACGTTCAGACTGTTATCATTCCAACTGATTCCCCAATTTTCACTATTTTCAATTTCAATATCTACTTCATCGTCAAAGAACTTCTTGATATCAACAGGGAATATTCCATCGCTTGAAAACTGTACACCTGTATATTTCATGTACTTTGAATTTTCTTCGTAGCTTGTAAATACAGCATATCCAGAGCGATCAATTAATCCTTTAGCAGCATTATTGGCATCTTTAATTTTCAGATAACCATTTCCATTCTTTTCGCCGCCCAACGTCAATTCACCGCCAAGTGCCGCACTGAAGCTGATATACAGTTGGCCATTCTTGTAGTACAGGCCTTTCCATGCACCATCATTTGATAGTATTTCTACGATCTGCGATTGCGTAAGACTTTCAACATCGATCACAACCGATACACTCTGCATGTCATACATATTGACCGTGCCGCCGGCCTGATATAACCTGCATCTGATGCTTACTACATCCCTTGGAATACCGATCGTAGTCCCATTTCCATCAGTTATTGTCTGCCCTTTCTCATCTACCAGAATCGTATACAGATAATGCCGTACCGTGTTCTCGTCTGATGAACTTGTGTATATGGTACTCCAGGTATTTCCATCAGTGGTTTCTTCGACTACAAAACGTCCCGCATATGGATGCCTGGTTGCTTCGTTTCCATCTCGATAATAAGCCTTGAATTCCAAAAAATTCGGACTGATCACTTTTCCTGCGCCACGTTTTAGTATGCTGCAGGATGATTCGAGCATATACGTTCTTCCTGGTGTACCATCCTTACCATTAGTTCCGGATCTGACTTTTGATACAGTGAATCTTTTTGTTATCACCAAATTCTGCAGATAAACTGCTTTGATATCTATCCACCCATCGTCCGTATCTAACTCAGTTACTGTGTAAGTCCTCGCTGTTTCATCCCATTTCCCGGCAACAGCCGCGGATTTCGTAATTGTGTAAGAACAATCTGCAGATATATCACTGGATCCATACATCACCATAACTTTTGTCTGGATCACGGGAAATGTTCCCTCAATCTTTCCATTTGCATCTGCTGCCACGGCCTGATATTCATTTGACAAGATCATCGTCATGTTTTTAGCTGCCGCAATACTATTATCCATTCTTTTTATCTTGTCTGATAATGCAACATCTCCAATTTTCAAGACATCAGGATTCATGTACACTGACTTTTTATCTACATCAACCTCGAATATAATTTTTCCATCAGGATCCTTTATTGTTAATGCTCCGGTATTGATCCACTTTGCATTGATTCCAATTGCATTCAATATAGAAGCGATCATGGTTCCATCAACCAGCCAGCCGGAATTCCATGTCTTACCGCCATCTGTCGACATGGCCCATCCTGCAGCACTGAATTTAACAACAATAGACGCATCAGACAGTTCTGGTTTGTCGCAAAAATATAGAATGCTGCTACCATCCTCCTGTGTTTCACGAATCGGAAAAAGTCCATTCTTTGTTTTCATCACAGACTGTAGCTTATCAAATGCAGCATCCCATTCCGTTTTCTGCTTTTTCAAGTTTGCACGTAATTCTTTATATACTCTGGTAGCCTGGCTATATCTAACACTTGAGAGACGTGTTGGTGCCTCTGCCCCAGATGTGAGCTTCTGCGCTGCATGAGCGTTATACTCTATATTGGTAAATATTGTTTTGTAGTGTCTGCCTCTGGCATCAGTTACCAGTCCCAGATCACCAGCCTCACGTGCCGGATCTGTCGGCACATCAACTTCCATTGGCCTGAACTGCAATCCATTTAACCGTTCGCCAAGATACGATGCAATCGTTGCACCATTTCCATCCTGAATCAATTTATTGCCGGAAATCTCCAGCACATATCCTTCAGCACCAGACTGATAAGTTGTTTCCTCAGATGTATCACCTTGATCTTCTTCAACCACTTTAATTCCTGTAATTACTACATCGTCGGTCTTTATTACTGAACCAGATAAAAGAGCATCTGTTTTTATTATTCCTTCTGTTTCCTCTACAATTATCAGTCCACTGACGTCTTCTATCAATTCACCATTTATATTGTAAAGGACACCGTCTTTTTTATATCCCCACATTGATTCCAATATTTCAGTGTTATACCATCTCGCAGATAATTTTCCATCAATATTGATTACAAAAAAATTGCATGCGATCTGTCCCACCCACTGTAAGATTTGCCGGAATGTCACGGATGAATCATCAGGTCGATTCTGCACTACATAATTATCGTTATCAAACGATGCCGTGTCTGGTGCCAAGGTAACTCCACAGCAACTGCAAGCGTCTCTTACTATATTTCCAAGAGTGGCAGGATATGCAAGTTTGCTCAAAGAATAAGGCTGATCAAACTTTACCATATCGTCAAATGCCTTTACTGATATCGTGTTTCCTGACTCCTCGCCTGGTTCCGCATTAAAGCTTCCTTTATTCAGCCACTCTGTAGATCCGTCCGGAAGTTCAAGCCCTATCTTCACAGTAATTAATGCTTCGCTGAAATCATGTGTATCAAATTTTCCATCTATGTTGTTGAGCTTCAGTGTAAGCTGATTGGCGTTTGCCGCTCCCAAATCAAAACTACTTGTATTTGAACTTGCTTCCGATATCTGCAGTGAAAAAATATCCATATCATCCACAGTTATAGTACTTTCATCCTGGAACTCAATACGCACCTCATGATGAAGTATTCCATTTTCTTTTGCAGCTTCTTTATAAGCCAATGTTGTCTTTATCATTCTGCTACCTCTGTATAATATCTACCGATACAGATTTGTACCAGTAGATTCCATCCCCTATATACCCAAGATGTTCTTTGCTCAATGTGCCCCTATAAGAATTTATCGTGATGTCAATCCCATCATCATGAAACGATAAAGGAAAAAATCCAGGCACAAGAATATTTTTAATTACTTTTACCTGCGATTCTGTCAGATATTCCCACTTAATACTCAGATTCTTTTTCTGTGCTACCACGCTGCCAATCATCAAGCCCGATAATGTACGTCCGGTATCGGAGGTCCATATGATCTCATCGTTTACGCTCAAAGACGTAGGTGCTGGGAGCACAGTACTCCCAGACCATAATATTTTCTTCGCCATCATTTTACCTCCACAGAGTTATATCTAATGTCCATAGCTGCTTTTGCCTCCTGAGTTGCTCTGGCGATCTGTGTGGAATCCAGATAGAATCCCATATTCGTTAACGCTGCAACAATTCTCATCACAGCCCGGTTTATGATAGATTCCAATTCAGCTCTGCTTACTCCGGATCCTGCTGCCATTGCCGCTTCAATTGCCATTTTTTTCAACTTATCTTCCGGCGCAACAACTTCGCCCTGATGCAGGTTATCACCGATCATGGCCAGCTGTGGTGTATTTGGTTTTACATAACCGCCCTGTGCCAGATGCGGAATCGTTGGCACCCTTGGCAGAGACAAGCCATAATGGCCATAGTGCCTGGTCTTCGTAATAGGGTTCGTAAAATCATAGCTGAAAGAAAATGCACTTTCTATCGCAGACAGTCCGGAATTGAGTTTGTGCATTAAATTATTAATTATGTCAATCACGGCATTCAGCGGAGTCTTTGCCAATGTCACAAGGGAATTGAAAATTCCCTTAAAGATATCTTTAATTCCGGACCACGCCTGCTTCCAATTTCCATGAAATGTACCTTTTATGAAAGTTATGATTCCATTAAAAATCGTCTTGGCGTCTCCCCAAATACGCTTCACGGATTCCAAAAATGTATTCAGGACTGTTCCCAACAGACCAAAGCTCTGCGACCAGTCTGTCCGAAAGATCCCCTTCACATAATCAATGAATGGCTGGAAGATGTATTTCTTCGCAAAGTCAAAGATTGATGTTGCAATTATCTTGAATCCCTGTAAGATTTCTTCAATTCCCTGCCAGCATTTCGAGAAATCATTTGTAAATACACCGGTACAGAAATCAATGAAACCACCCAGAATATCTGTAATCCCCTTAATCACATCACCTGCAACTGCCAGAAGATCTAAAATAAGCTCTCCAAGGCCTCCAATGATCGGTCCAAGAACCGGCATTACATTGTTAACTATCCATTCGATACATGGAACCAGTGCTGTTTCCCATAATGCTTTTAGATTCTCAAATACTTTACCAAGCAATTCAAGAATTCCATCCAGTGCCGGCTGAACATGTTCCTTCCATACAGAGCTGAATTTATCTGATATATAGTCCAGATATGGTGAAAGATATGTATTATAAGCATCAAGGAATGTTCCAAGGATATCCGATATGCCTTGTGTGATGGAGTCAACAAAGGGTTTGAAATACTGATCATAAACTGAATTGATTTTGTCGAATGTATCAGTAAAACTCTGTGAAAGAGCATCAAACGTAACTCTCCAACGTCCAAGCATGTTCTCCAGTGTTTCGGAGATCTTGTCTGTATTCTGGATGACCGGAACAGTAAAAAGTGATACAAAATCTCTTTTGAATTTAACTGCCAAATCTGCAGCTCCAAGAAATCCATCTGCAAATACCTGGATGATATCTGCAGTGATTGCCTTGGCATCATCTCCTGAAAAAACATCAAAGATATCTGCCAGCGCAACGCTGAAATCTCCTGAGAGTTTCGCAATCTCACCTGTCGCATCAAATAATGAAACAATGCGCTTTTTGATATAACCTTTGCTCTTTGCAAGGTATTTATCAACGCCTCCAACAAGATTGTCTGCCAGCGTAAGCCCGATTCTGGCCGTAGAACCAGTAATCTTGCCAAAAGCAAGAGCGATATTATTTGCGCATCGATTTGCCGCATTTACAACTGCTGTATCCGTGAAGATCTCTTTCAGATTTTTACCAATATTCTTTACAGATTTATTGATGGAATCTATCTTTTTCTGAGAATCGCCAAATCCAATTTCAAAACCCTTCTTGAACAGTTTTGCAAGTTCCTGGCAACGTTTCTGCAGAGCAGATAACTTTTCATCTGTCTTATCGATGACTGTATCGCCATCAGCAAGCTTTCCATAATCAACTCCATTCCCTGCCGTTCCTGTACTGCCTGTCGATGGTGAAGTTCCTGAAGATGATGTACTGGACTGCGAATCAAGTTTGTTGATCTGGTCGAATCCCATAAGGGATTTCATTTTCTTTGCTGCATTCTGTGCTGCCTTGCCAGCTTTATTGGTATTGTTAGTCAGATTAGAAGCTGCATCAGAAGCACCGTTAAGGCTGTCACCTGCATCTGCTGCAGAAGCAGCTATCTCTGATACACCATTACTGCCGCCATTGCTAGCTTTATTCCCTGTAATCAGTTCCGTAAATGCTTTAAATGCATTCGCCAGCGTAGCAAGTTTACCGATTGCAATGTTGATCACCTTGATTACCGGGGTAAACAGATTGATCAGTCCCTGTCCAATCGTAGCCATGAGTGATTGCGTCTGCAGGCTCAGAATCCTGCACTGGTTGGCCCACGAATCAGACGTACGGGCAAAATCGCCCTGTGCTGCAGACAGCTGGTCCTGAACGAACTGATATCGTAGAGCTACTTTTTCCGCCTCAGTCATTGCCGAGGTTGTTTTACCAAAGCCATTTGCCATGGCATAGGAATCAAGAGCCGTTTGTGTCATTACGACACCGAGATCTTTCAGCGATTCCGTCTCACCAGTAAAGACCGATTTCAGCTTTGTATAAGCCTCATCCTGCGATAAATTGTAAAAAGATGCTACATCACCAGCCAGGCCGGTCAATGTTGTTCCCATGTCGTAAGCCTGTTTTTCGGAAAATCCGAAGGCTTTTGCCATGGCACCAAACGTACCGGTGTACTGTTTTGCCATAGTCTCTGACAGACCAAAACTCTGTGCCGCGCTCTTTGCAAACTCATCGACCTGCGCGGTCATGTGAGGGAAAGTAACGTCTACAACGTTCTGTACCTCTGCCAGATCGGAGCCAAGCTCCAGGCACTGCTTGCTGAAATCAATCAGCTTTTTTGTGCCAAAGGCTGCTGCCAGCATTACACCAGCCTTTTTTATTAAACTCAGTCCTCCTGAAAAACTATTTTTCAAAGAGGCAAAACCATTTGAAAAATCATCCCCCATTTCAGAGGATGTTTTCTTTGACTGATCACCAATTTCTTTTAGGTGTTTTTTTACCTGATGGGATCCATTTCTGCTGTCTCTTTCAATAAGGCTCCAGGCTTTTCGAAAGGCTTCACTTGATGACGCACCTTCTTTTTTGTAAATCGAAGCAATTGCTGCTGCCTTAGATTTTGCCGTGCGCGCTGTGTTGTTCAGGATCTTATCAATTTCCTGATTTCCAGTCTCAATCGCTTTGGTTGATTTTTTCGCCGCCTGGGAAAAACTTTTATCGAACTGGTCTTTTACTTTTTTGCAAGATGCATTAATACTGGCAAGCATCTTACTTCCATCAAAAGATAGATCAAAAGAAATACCAGCTACACTCGTTGTCATAATACCACCTGCCTCTGTCACAGGGACATCGGCACAGTGGCACTACTTGTCCTGGTTAATCTTTATTTCAAATTCTTTCCTGCAGTGCCTTGCCTGACACTTAAAAAATACACCCCGGCATATTGCATCCGGAGTGTACTGTACTTTCTGTTCATGCCCGCAATAAGGACAACGCACTTTTAATCTTTCAATTTCTAATCACCTCCAAGGCCAGCCATATGCAGGAATCCCATTTTGATGGCATCCAGCTGCGCATCCATGTCTTCTTTTGATGTATGATTTCTGATAAATTCCGCATGTTTTGACATCCATGCATTCCGGATCCGGTGCTGCTCCGGAGAAAAGTTCTCCAGATATTCTTTACGGTCTTCTGCACGGATTGCCACGATCCTGCCAAGGGCTGTGTCATGGCCGATTCCGATAAGCATCTGCCGGAACTCTTCCCATGGCATTTCATGAATCTCTTTGGACAGTCTCAGCCCATACTGTGACTGAAACGAAGACACGATCAGATCATAATCTTCAATCAGGTCATAGTATGGGTCTGAGATTCCCCCTCAGTTTCTTCTGCTCCTGTGATAAGTTTCTGTGCTTCCATGACAACCACAGTCAGATCGTTAAAACTCAGTTTCAGCTTTTCAATCTTCATCCGGCTTTCTTCCGGGAACATCAGATCATACAGATCCAGGATGTCCTTTGGAGTTGCCTCACTCTCTTCAATCTCACCGTATTTTCCCATGATTTTTAACATGGTTGCAGCATCTGCATTTACTTCTAATTTTTCATCTTTAATGACCAGATACGGATTTCCGTCCATTTCCAGTTTTTCTGTGATATTTACAATCTTTGACATCTTTATCTCCTTCTCGTCTCAATGATTTACGCTGCTGGTGTTACAGTTGGTTTTCCATTGCTGATCACATCAAATTCAAGGCCTGCAACGTTTGTGGAGTCACCACCGCCGTTGTTCTTGATATCAATAACAGCATTTTCCCATGAGATAGTAGTACCGTCTGGGAACACCCATTCAAAATATGCCTCTGCATCATGTCCATTTTTATATGCTTTATCAGCAACAAAATCATTGCCTGTATCACCAATGTTTCTTTTGCCGCTCAGAGTAATAGTTACAGCTTTAGCTGTCATTAACGCTCTCTGCCACCCCTCAGTATCCATTGGGGTCCAGGTCTCTACACCATTTGAAAATGATACTGAAAATGTTTCCAGGTCTGCAACTGTTGTAGCAGATTCTTTGGCAGCTCCAAGTTTGAATTTGTTGTCTAAAACAGGAAAAACATTGGTTTTTCCTGCAAACTTCTGAATATTCATCTTCATGCTTTATTACCTTCTTTCTTTTCAAAAATAAAAGTCCCTTCAATAACCATTTCATAAATGCCGGCATCGTCCGTGCCGACATCCTGAACTGGATAAAGGGGCTGAAAAAATTTGATTGTTTCATCATTTACATTTACATCTCTTGCTGTTCTCAGCTTCTCAAACAGCTCTGTAGCCGTTCTTTCTGTATCTCTTGGAGATTTATTCCAGTGTACTAAAACAGTCACGTATTTCTCGCCATAGCCCTCCAGAGATGGTCCTCCAAGTACTGTTCGATATGGATACTGGTGCTTACTATTGTATACACCAATAGATTTATCTTCCTTATCTGGAAGTTTTCCCATATACACATGTTCTGCTATTCCGAGGGATGCAATATAATCTCTTGCGTCTGACAACATCATATGCCCGTCAACCTCCTGTAGATTTCTTTGAATGCCTTGGTAGCAAAATCAGCTTCTTTACCACCCGGAAGCCAGTCTGTATACCATTTACCGCGTGCATTCGGGTTCTCTCCAGTCTGGAAATGATATTCCGGATGGAAATACAGGCGGCGGGCATATGGTGTACTGGATATGATTGATACTTTTCCGTGCTTACTTTCTGACTTGTCCAGGAACGTACTCTCATCCTGCAAGTGTCCAGTATCTCTTGGAAACACCTGCGCCTGATCGACTTCTGTACGTAATAAATCCGCAGTCTGTTCCAGAGCAGTGATCTGTGCACCAGTTATCTGTTGAATTTTTGGAAGATTCAGCTTAACAACTGAATTGACATTGATCATACCAGCATCACCTCCGTATAATTCACGGATCCATCCGGATTTCTTGCCTTTGTTCCCTGCTCGATTCTCCTTTTAACTTCGAAGATCACAGCGGAACCGCCAGAGATAACCGGCAGATCCGGACAGATATCTCCCGGAAACAGTGCTATGCCAGTAATCTGTATCAGTTTCTTCTCTGCTGTCAGAATAGTTCTGGCTTTGTCCTGATAATTGCACTTGCCAGAAAATTCTATTGTTTTAAGTGGTTCTCCGTATTCATTCAGGCCTTCTCTTTCGAAACTGCAGGTAATATCTGTTTTACAAAGCCGTTTCGGAACTAAACACGGATATCTCATGTGATCACCTCGCTAACATACAGCATAATCCAGTTTGCTGTAACAGTGCATACACATCACGCTTCATCGCCACGCCTTTATCCGTGAACACATTCCAACTGCTGCCGAACTGTGCAGATACACCGTTGATACTGTACGAAGACAGCACACTGTTGATCTCATCCGCATTCTCATACTCAAAATCTGCCTGCATGCATACGACTTCCCGGATGATTTCCTGCTGGAATTCTGTAAGGGAAGAAAATCCCTGACTCACAATACGGTTGTAAGTCAGGGAATCAATGTGCCTGGATGCCTGTTTCAAAGCTTTCTCTATTTTTTCTTCCGGAATAATATCACCATCATGCTGATTTTGATAATAATCTTCGGTTACATATGATTTGTAGGACATGTATTCACCTCAAATCACTCTTCCGTTGCTGTATATTCCTCAGTATCTACATCGGCATAAACACTGTCAATCTTACCGTCGCGTCCATTCGGAAATACAAATACATCAGAGAAAGATCTGTTCTGATACAGATATCCATCTCCTTTTGTATGTGTACCTGGTGCAAAATAATAGATACTGTTGATCTTCGGAACTGTCTTGCAGGTCTGTCCGCATGCAATAAGTACGTTGATCTTATGGCTGCCCGGTGCTTTTTCATAATAAGTGCTGAGACTTTCTTTTACAGGGCTTTCCACTTTTGAATAGCTCTGCTCATCAGATGTTGTATAGTACTCTTTGCCTTTTACAATATCTGCGTCCTCAGTCTTTTTATATACCGCTCCGGTCGGTGCAAAACCGCCATCTTTCGGATTCCAGTCAAATGCGTCATAAAAACGCTCATCGTCAATAACTTCCATGATCGGTACTCCGTCAATGTCAGTTACTCTAGTCTCGATTCCCATGCCGCCTTCTGCAATCTGTGTCATCTCGATCTTACGTGTGAACTCAGTAGACTGCTCCAGGGCATCCATGATCTCACTGCGTACATACATAATCAGCGAACCCTGTGCTTTGTATCTTCTGAGTTTTCCTTTTGCAAGAATAGCCTTCAGCATGCCAAATACTTTAGCTTTTGTGTATGCGGATGTGGCTGTGGATCCATGGTATACTTCTGTATTCTGTGCTGCCTGGGCAACTTTAGAGAAGAACAGCGCGTCTGTTTCCGGAACAACCCATGTCTGTTCAAATACACGGGAAATATTCTGAATAGATGCTGTAGCATTCGTTTCATCCACATCTGCTTTATCTACCATGAATTCAACGTCACGGTCATGTGTCAGTGTATACGGGATATCCTTCTGATCATAAGTTCCCGTGTTCCAGCCGCCTTTACGGTTATGATTTTTATAGCCAGATGTACTCATCTGTGTAAAATGGAATGTTTTTGCATCCAGCCATCTTACATTGCTGGTCACAAACGGAGAGGTCAGGGTTCCCTGCATCAGGATCTCGAGGAGTTCTGGACTCCACTGTTCTGCATAGTTTAAATTTGCCATTTATTATACCTTCTTTCTTTTTTGTGGTGTCCGAATCGGACACATTGATTAATTATTAAAACGATTCCAACGCTTTGTCGGTACTGCTGTCTGGTTTGTAGTTGTTGTCTGCTGTGGATGCTGTGCCGGATTCCCACCTGTTCCTACCTGTGTGAAACCGGTTTTACCATCCGTCTGCGGTTTCAGTGCCGGAACGTCTTCCAGTACTTTGTTTACTGCTGTTTTCAATGATTCCTCATTGATGTTTCCATCTTCTCCCATGACCTGGCTTAAATCTGCCATTTTGAGGATATATGGAATTGTCTTTGCTTCGATTCCCAAAGAAACAGCCATCATTGTAGCTGCACTCTCTACCTGTGCTGCCTGAACAGCTTTCTGAGATGCTGCAAGCTGTGCCTGTGCCTCTGTGATCTGATTCTGCATTCCGGCAACATCCGGCTGATTTGCTGCCTGCTGCTGTTTGAAGGATGCAATAGCCTGGTCCATCTGTTCTTTTGAAAGTCCCTGCTGTTTAAAGTAACCTTTCAGAACAGATTCTTCTGTTACAGTCTGTTTTCCTGCGATCAGACTGGCCAGCTTGTCGTAATCAAACTGTGGTGTCTCACCATTTGCTGCTGAGCCACCTGCTCCCCCACCATCGCCAGATCCTCCTTCTGCAAATTTCTGCAGGTTCATTGGTACTTTGCATCTAAATCTCTTAAACATTTCTACATACTCCTTTACAGTTTTTTATGTGCTGTCTGCACGAATACAGTTTTACGTGTGTCTCACAAAAACAGTTGATAACCCGGTGTCTCCGCGTAGTTTAATGCCTTCGGGCATAAAAATAAGACGCTTAACCCTGCGCCTCAATGGGAGATTCCGGATCACCGCCTTTCGAATCGATAACCTCTGCAATCTTCATTCTTACCAGATACTCTGCTCTGTCCTTGGATACTGTTAATGTATCACCAACAGACCTGAGCTTCAGATCATTTTCCTTGTCATAGAAATCATGAATCACTCTGATCTTCACTATTTTCACCTCCCCTCGTTGCGCCGGCGTAAAATCAGTCATCACGAGTTACTTTAAATCCAAATTCCGGAAGGAAATTGATTTCATAGTGGTACTTATCCACAGATGCTCCAGAAATGTCTTCAACTACATACATTGTATAATCGTTCAAGTACACATAATCTTTCTGATATTTGTTCTCTGCTGTTTCAATGATTACTTCCAATTCATTTGCATTATTGTTTTTCAGCGCGAATGTTCCTGTCAGCTCCAGAAGAATGGTATCTGTCCTTGCATTCAGAACTGTGAGCTTTCGAGTTACATTGAAGTTATCTGCTTCTTTGGAGATGTTATAGCTTAACTGATTTGCTTCTGTACATCCGGTAGCTGTGATACAGATCAGAAGTACCAGTGCAATTACTGCTGCAATTTTCTTCTTCATGCTCTTATTCCTCCGCAAATTTCCAATCTTCCGCAAGCATATCTGCCTGGGAAGCAAGCCAACCCATCTGTACACCAGATGTTCCAACGAAAGCAATCGCCATATTGCCGATAGCATCATGTTCGCAATTCACAACTTCACCATTCGCTGTCTTGTAAGAAATACTGGTCGCAAGCTGAATATACTGTTTCTTGCCATTCCATCCTTTACGGCATACTTTCATTCCTCTTTTTAAATATTTAATTGCTTCTCCGAAGGAAAATGTTGCTTCTCCTCCAAGCTGAGGGCAATTGGTTTCATCTGCAATAATCCATTCATCAGAAAGGATATTCTGAAGTGTATATACAACGCTCTGTGTTTCTCGAATATCCATTTCCTGTCCGCCTTTTGTGTGTATGATGATTGTTTCTTTCTCTGGACTCCAATACCAATATCCTCCCCAGGATGGTAATTTTGCTTTACTTCCAGATCTCATTGCTTTTAACGCTTCTTCAAATTTCATGTTTCATATCCTCTCTTTCTTAAAATTATTGCATTTCTATGAATATTGTTGTAATATATCCATAAGATATCTTAACAGGGAGGAATGATACCTGACCCCCACATTTTGGGTTGGGCCATCATTTCTCCCTGTTTCTTTTATATATCTTTCTTATTTTTTCATCTTTGATTACAATGATTTTTTGTACAAACATAGTGTGTCTCGACCAATATATTTCTTCTATCTGCCTGGCAATCTCATTTTCATCCAGTGGACTTTTTGAAATATCAAGTATAAAATTTGGTGCTTGTCTCTTCTTTTTTGCGATTGCGTTATACACCAGATTTTTACTCGTTCCAGATAATTCTTTCAAATCAAACGCTTCGTCTCTAAATATGTAATCTGGAGTGGATATTCCCTGTGGATTCAATACCCTTGGAACCAAAGATATTTCCCCTCCAAGTTCCTCCTTCAGCAACTCAGCAATTCGTCGTTCCTTATCTGAATAATCCAACAAAACATTTTTTCCTTCCACGGTAAATACAGAATCTTTGATTTTGTATTTATATATTTCTTCAACGTTATGAGAATTAGGTGTTGCTTTTTTCTTCCATTCATCCGTGACGTCTTCAAACCCTTGCATCCTTTCCAAATCTTTGAAGTCCGTATACTCTCGACTGTCCATACCACCAGTTCGCATCCGCACATGTTTCCACCGATTTTGCATCTTCTCATACTGTTTCTGGTTCTCTGGATCCAGTGAGAAATCTGCAAGTCTTCCAAATTTCTTTTCCTGACGTTCAGCATATTGCTGTTTAGCTTCCTGTTTCGCTGTATCTTCAATATCAGCAATCTCTTGCTTGTTATATTTCGGATCTACTTTCGTGATGCCCGGAAAATATGTAGTATGAGAATCTTTGCATCGGGGATGATAAAGCCCAGCTGCCACTGCTGAGGACATCAATGGATATTTACCATCTTTACTGCTGCCACCACTCCACACATCGTCAATCAGAATTTTTCCCACAAACGGAAGACACTTCGGGCACGGGGATCCTCGTTTGTTCATAATTACAAGATGTAACCCCCACTGTTGCCGCATTTCGCCTTCTCCTTGCAGGTAAGCTCTTTTACTTGCGGTCCGAATTGCCATGTCTGCATAATCAGAAAGCGTGTGTCGCGCTCCGTTAGCGTATTCAACACAATTCAGTCCCGCTGAAAGAAAATCCTTTGTTGCCATGTCCACGGCTTTCTCATACGTTCCTGCGCCGGTATTCGCATATACCTGAGCATTGTATATGATCTTACGGTACTGGTCATTTGCCATACGCAGAACTGCCGCTTCTGCTTTCTGCATATCTGCTGTGGTTGCCTGGATTAATGCGTCCAGCTTACGATCATTGACTTTGAAAAATTCAGCAGTACCGCCTTTAGTTATCTTCTTGGCAGGAAATCCATTCTTGATCTCCTCCAGGATCCTTTTCTCCTGGTTCATACCACCTTCAGATCTTGCAAGGCTGATCAGCGCTTCAATCTTTTTGTTGATGTCTTTAAACTGTTTGCCATATTTCTTCTGGTTGTCATGCTTGTACTTTTCCAGAGATTTCAGCATTTCTGCCTGCCACATGGACCAGTGTTTCTTTTCATCTGTCTCTTCCTGCTTGTGATTCTCGAAGTTCCTGATCATAGACGCGATTAGTTCATTTTCAATCGCTTCAAAAGCAGTACCGATGTCATATTGATCATTTATCTTTGCCATTTGACCATACCTTGAATCCCTGTGACTTAAACTGTCTCGTCAGTTCCTTCAGTTTTGTGATACTTTCACATTTGTCCCTCCGGAACTCTGCGTAATCAGCTTTCTCTACCGCGTAAATACCCATCGGCACCTGCTCCTTTGCTATTTGAAGCATTCCCTGGTATTCCTTTCGGCTCATTCGGTACATTCTTGGTCCTACCTTTACCCGCATCACCTTCACCACCTTCCAGATCTACGCGGAAATTACCTGCATCCAGGTTAACTGCTGGTTCTTCCATGTCCTGTATTCCCTGCTCTGCCTTTAAACGGGCAACTTCCTCTTCCTTGCAATGATCATCCAGTGTATCACCGTACAGTTCTTCTACGCACCGCTCAATACTCATAATGCCGCCCTGTTTAGCCTTGGCAACTGTTTCTACCTGGCTTTCAAATGACGGATTCGCATACTCTCCAAACGGAATATTGACCTTTACTTCTTCAATGCCCTTATTGTGCAAAATATTATCTGCATTGATACACATTGAAACAACTCCCGGAAGGGTTTCCTGCAGTGCCTTTACGATTGCATTTCTGGTATACAATGTAGTCTTTTCTTTTTCTCTCTGTGCTTCTGCATTATCCAGTTTCTTTACATCGATTCCCAATGTCGATGGGCTGATTACGCCCTGCAGGCACAGATCCAGAGCTGTTATATACGATGCCATGTAGCTGTCATGTGGAATAGTCGGCTGATCAGTGATGACCTGATTCTTCTGACCTTCTCGCATATCCCCGTCTGCTGCAAAGTAACGATTGTCGAATGGGTTCGGTTTTATCAGCATTCCTGTTTCCGGATCATGTGGCACCAGACATTCTGGAATATAGGTCTTTGCTCTGCCGGCTCTCAGTGCATCCATCCACTGGGACCATGTTTCATCCAGTGAATCATAGCTGTCGAGCTTGCCATCAAATATACTGCCGCCTCTGCCCTCATATCGGGCTGATTCATAGATCATGAATGGTTCTGCAAGCATGATTGATTCATCAAATGTGATATCTGTCAGATTTTCAGTTGCTTTGATAGACTTGATATCAACTAGCTTGTTATCCAGATACAGTTCATTGATGATGTAGCCATATCCATAACGCTCATTCAGGACGTACACTTTGCCCTTTTCTTTGTATGGTGTCTTGAACACAATCTCCCGGATCCGGTCTCTCTGGTAAACGAATTCAACTCTTTCGCCCGGATACCATTCCAGAATCGGATATTCACTAATCGTAGTATCTATAGCAACTTTAAAAGCGCCATCTCCGATAAACAGTGTTTCTTTGAGGGCGCTTTCAATCTTTTTATAAAACTTATTGTCTTCCTCAATCTCTTTCCACAACTGTTCCTGTGCCGGCTGTTCGAATTCAAATTCGTTCATATCCGGAAGAACAGCAAAAGAAAGCACTTTAACTGTCAGTCCTGGAAGACCTGTGTGGATCTTACGCATATCCATGCCAGGTGTTGATCTGCTGGCCCAGAACTTGTGTTTATCTGCAAATTCTGCATTCTGCTGATAGATCTGCTCAAGCTCATTGCCGTCGCCTCTGTACCAGATACGATTCAGAATCGCATGTCCTTCAAAATCCATCATCTCATTAACCTGGAAGTTAAAGGGATTTGCCGGAAGAACATTCAACCAGCTCCTGACAGTCTTTTTTATGTTTTCATTTAATCTTTCCATCCATTTCACCTTTTCTGTTCCTCCACCTCAAATCCAATCATATTCCGGAATGGAATCCAGCCATACTGCTGCGAGTTGATCGTATGGTCGTTTTTATCTTCCGGAACGTCTTTCTCATCATCCCAGGAATATTTCTCCATCTCAGAGATATGATTGGTGCATGTATCTAAAACCAGATAGCAGTCCTGCTGGATCCAGCCAAGCTGAAGCTTGATCCTATCCAGTATTGTTACTTTCTTGTATGATTCCACGAAATTATAAAGACAGCTGTGCAGTCGCTTATACTTCCGCAATTCTGTGATTGTCGCTGCATCTGCACAGTCAACAAACGTATCTTTTGCGAATCCCCAGTCTTTGCGGCATCTTTCCAGAAACTCTATAAATTTTACTGCCGTATCTGACGGGGCAAGCGGCTGATCCAGATCTTTGTTGCTGTATACCTTCTCAGCAAGTGTGATCAGCTTCCTGTCTTCCGTAATCCCCTGGAACATCATTGCAATCGTGTCCGGGGACTTGGATGAGTATGAAGTATCGAGGCCGCAAGTAAACTTTTTAAATCTGATCTTGCCTGCTGCCATCTGGGACCTGACCCATTCCTCAGAAACAACATGCTTCTTTCTGAGGAAATTTGGAAATACCAGACCGGTTGCTTTTCCTCTCAGCCCCTCAATCTTGTTTTTCCAGATCTTTGTTCCCTTCGGAGTATTCTGTATGATTCTCTGTTTCTTTTCTTCCGGAAGACCGGCATTATCGTCAAAAGAAAAGAACCAATGAACCCAGCCGGGTTTTGGTTCTTCTTTTAGCTCGTCTTTTATTTCCTGTGGTGTGCCATCTTCCCATTCAGGAAGCGGCCTGCTGCAGTTTATGTATTCTTTGTATACGTCCAGAGACGGATCATCTGGGTTAAGCGTTGCCATCAGATAATCGCAACGCATGGATGCCTCACGAACAAAGTCGATGTCCGCTGTGTTGATCTCATCAATGTACAGGCATCCATACTGACCACCAAGGGCTTTCTGCCACTTCTTTTTATCTCCATATCCCATCACATAGATGACTTTATCGCCTTTATTAGTACGAAACAGGATATGCGGTATCTTGTCGTCTTTTGTGCCATTTCCATTGTACTGTGTTAGTATTCCGAAATCGTCAATGATCCCGAGATCTTTATTGATAATGTTCTTTTCGGCTGTTCCGGTATCTTTCGCGGCCAAGATATGCAGTTTCTTCGGCGATTCCGCAACCTTGCACATAAACTTGAACAGCCCTACTGTCGTTTTGCCGGCAGCTGTGGTCCCTTCAAGGAACTCAACCGGGGCATCGCACCTCAGAAATGCCTTATACTTTTCTGATAGGATCAGTCGTTCTTCGCTCACTACCCACCACCACGCAACTGTTTAAGGATATCATCAAGCTTTTTCTTTTCTTCATCCAGACCAGAAACTTCCAGTCTGTCTTTAAACATTCCAAGATGTCTGCCGAGAAGCTCCAATGCTTTTTCCTTGTCATTCAGTTTCAGCTCAATGCCAAACTTGCCTTCTTTTATTCCGGCAATAGCTTTAATCTGCTGTTCTGATAACCCTGCTGTATCTTTTATGATAACGAATCCGTCTTTTACTTCTGCGAAATCAGTAGCTCTTGCAAAAGCAATAGCCGCCAGTTCTTCAAGGACCCTGTCCTGCGTTATTTCTGTTCGTTTCTGGCGCTCTTCCATCCGTTCCTGGATATATGCCGCAACCTTGACATTTCTCAACATCCTGCTGCCAGCCTGGGCCGCTGTTTCATCCTTCTTTACAGACGGATATGCTACCTTGTAAGCCCTTGTGGCATTAAGATCTATCAGGTATTCATCTGCAAATATCTTCTGTTTTTTTGTCACTCAGGCTCACCTTCTTTCTTTTATTCAAAAATACAGTCCTGCC
>ENA-OPWC01001172-OPWC01001172.1-human-gut-metagenome-genome-assembly--contig:-NODE-1172-length-18493-cov-5.183968_pt1 | contig 18493 bp, 7 predicted proteins | sample MGYA00241504_ERZ502000 | MGnify/ENA primary metagenome ERZ502000 (study PRJEB25962, sample SAMEA2042005) | human gut metagenome | biome: human gut; feature: human-associated habitat; material: faeces...
TCAACGACATGACCACCGAACTGCTCGTTAACGACAAACCGGTAAGCGCCATCCCCGAAGCGGGAACAGCAGGCGTCACCCCGAAACTAAAAGTAGATGCAAACGGTTTCTGGCTGATCTCTATCGACAACGGAAGCACCTGGAACAAATTGGGCAACAACCAGATTGCCGACGGAACGCAAGCCGTTGCCAACGCAAGTTCCCTGTTCAGCAACGTGACCATCGACGAAGCGACCGGGCAGATCACCTTTACCATCCGTGCCGACAACAGCCAAGTAAAAGTCCCCATCTACGGAAAAGACTTCTACCTGACAATCAAGTATGAAGGCACAGCCACTTTCGGTCTGGGACAAAAGCAGGAGTTCGTGGTAGAACAAGCCAACGTGGAAACAGCCACCATCGAAAACCAGACATGGGGCGTGAAACTGACGGAAAACAAACTGATCGTCACCGCCCCCAAAACAAACGTGCAAGGGAAAGAATACGAAGAACAGATTTACATCAAGATATTCTCGAAAGAAGGTTACTGCCGGGTAGTGAAACTTCCGGTAAAACTGCTGACCACGAAGATAGATGCCAACTCGGCAATAGCCTGGCAACACTTCAAGACAGGAGAAAACAATGTGCTGCCCGACTATTCGTATGCCGGATATAATCATGGAGAAAGTGCGCCGCAAGGCGCATTTTCTTTAGGATACCAAGTGATCAACGTAAAAGAGCGCATGACCGCCAAGAACATGACCGCCCGTGAAGCGCTGATCAGCATCCTGCAAGAGAAAGGTATGACAAAAGTAAACGGAACCAACAAGCTGAACGCCAACGCGAAGATTGTAATCTATTTCCCCGCAGGCGACTACGTTCTTCACAACGATGACGACAACACCCGCGACGAAAGCAAGCAGAAGGACGCCGTTGACTCGAAAAACAACAATGTCAGCAGTGGCATTGAAATCTATGGCGGTAACTTTGTGATCAAAGGCGACGGTCCCGACAAGACCCGTCTGATCATGGAAACGCCTAATCTGCCGACAAGTATCAGCAATCTCAGTTCATCACCTATACTGTTGGCAATCAAGCACACCAACGGTCCGAACAATGCCGGTAACTCCCCCAAGCTCGCTTCCGTAACCGAGAATGCCAAGCGCGGAGACTTTACCGTGAAAGTCAGCGGAACCACCGGAATCTCCTCCGGACAGTGGGTACAGTTGCGCTTGCGCAGCGGAGACAGGGAACTGGTAAAGAAGGAAATCGGTCCGATTGCCCTCAACGAGAACTGGGCGATAGCAAAAGCCCCTATCTCCATCAACCAAAGCTCCGACGACCTGTACGGAGTAAAAATCACCGAATTTCATCAGGTAAAATCCGCTGCAAACGGCAAGATCACTTTCTACGAACCGATCATGCACGACATCGACATCAAGTATAACGATACGGAAGGATGGGAAATCCGCACGTACAAATATCTGGAGAATGTCGGTATAGAAGACCTGAGCTTCGTAGGAAACGCATTGGACGGCTACGCCCATCACGGAGAAGGACACGCCGAACAGGCTAAAGTAGGCTGGCAATACGACGGAGCCTACAAACCGCTGCTGCTGCAACGTGTAGTCAATTCATGGGTACGCAACGTCCACTTCGAGAGTGTCAGCGAAGCGCTTACTTTTGCCGAATCTGCCAACAGCTCGGCATATGATATCCGTATCAGTGGAAAACGCGGACATTCAGCCGTACGTTCGCAAGGTTCTTCACGCGTCTTTATCGGCAAAGTCCGCGATGAAAGCGCAGGAAATGACGTATACGGAAAGAGTTGTCAAGGGCAGTTCCACGGCTGCGGCGTATCGAAGCCAAGTGTAGGAACCGTATTATGGAACGTAACCTGGGGCAATGACGCCTGTTTCGAATCCCACGCCACACAACCCCGTGCCACGCTGATAGACAATTGCAGCGGCGGACTTGTATACTACCGCGCAGGAGGCGATGAAAATGAAGTCCCCAATCACTTAGGCGACCTCACCCTATGGAATCTGAATGTGACCGGAACAATTGATGAACAGAAGCGAGACTTTTCTACTAATTTCACTTGGTGGAATAATACAGATAAGTGGTGGAAGATTTATCCGCCTATCGTAGTCGGTACTCATGGCCAGGCCGTGACATTCTCACAAGAGGAAAACCAGCTTGCTTATGAAGAAAGTACTGGAACGAGGGTTACTCCCGAGTCTCTTTATGAGGCACAGTTGGAAAAACGTCTGGGAGCAGTACCAGCTTGGTTAAGGGCTTTAAAATAATAATACTGGAATAAATGAATAATTTCGTAAAGAAATTCCGGCAAATGGCACCTGTGATAAGTATGATTATATCACAGGTGTTGTTGCTTGGATGTAAGGATGAAGACTCAAAAGAATATATCGAAGGGCAGATTCCGGAGACGGAGGTTGCTGCGTATATTGCACAAATGAATCAGGATATTGCTGATATGCAGCAGTTGGCAGATGGAAAGTTGAGGGTACTCACTTATTTCCAGGAACAGGACAATGTTTGGGTAATGGAGTTGGAGAACGGTCATCTTCTAAGGATCTATCCAGAGGTAGAGAAAAACGAAAAAAAGGAAATTCCCATATTGGGGATTAATGAAGAAGGATATTGGATATACGAGTTCTATAATACGGAGGACATACTGACTGACGTGAACGGTGAGCCGGTAGCTGCCCTTGCCAAAACGGGAAAAGGGACATTTGTACCACGGTTGAGGCTAAATGAAAAGAACTATTGGGAAGTGTCATTCAACGGGATGCAATGGAAGCAACTGACTAGTAGGTCGGTAGATGTTATATCTACTACATCGGCTGCTTATTCTTTAATGAATGGACTTGTCGCTGATGAAAAAAATAAGACTGTCGGTTTGTCTTTGTGTTGTGGAGAGTTGATAATAACTTCTGTTGTGCTGGGAAAAGGTACTACTGAAGCTTGGAATAAATTTGTGTTAGGAACTTCGGATAATGTTCTGCTTGATTTTTCGTATGCCGGATATCATCATGGGGAAGTAGCTCCTCCAGATGGCTTCTCTTTGGGATATGAGGTGATGAATGTGAAAGAACGGATGAATGCGAAAAATCTGACAGCTCGGGCTGCATTGATTGATATTTTGCATGAGAAGAATCTGACCCGCAAGAATGATACAAATGGCAATAATCTGAATGCCCGTGTTGTGATCTATTTCCCTGAAGGAGAGTATGTGTTGCATAATGAGGACGATAATGGTATGAGAGAGCCGGAAGCGGGAAAAACGTATGCAACAGATAGTAAAGGGAATAATACAAGTTATAGTATTCCTATTACTGGCGGACATTTGGTTATTAAAGGTGACGGTCCGGATAAGACTAAGTTGATTATGGTGACTCCTAATTTGCCCGGAAGTACAGAGGTGATGTATTCATCTCCATGTATGCTTGAACTGAAACATAATTCGGATACCCGCAAGATGTGCACTGTAACCTCTGACGCAAAAAAAGGTACCTATGTGGTAGAAGTAGATGATGCAACCGGTTTGAACAAGGGTGATTGGGTGTGTCTGTATTTAAAGGATAATACTCCTGAACTGGTAGATAAAGAATTGTCTCCATATAAGGCGGAGGCAACGATGACTAATATAATAGAGAAGGGTGTGCAGGTACAGGATTTCCATCAGATTATAGCTAAAAGTGGTAATCGTATTACTTTTAAAGAGCCGATTATGCATGAAGTGGAAGCACGTTGGAAATGGGAGATTCATCGGTATCCGCATTATGAAGAAGTGGGAGTGGAGGATTTGTCTTTTGTGGGACAGGCAAAAGATGATTTCAAACATCATGGCACTTGGGAGGACGATGGTGCATACAAGCCGTTGAATATGGTTCGATTGACTAATTCATGGATGCGGCGTGTGAAGTTCACAAGTGTGAGTGAAGCTACTTCCATTATCAATAGTGCCAATGTGTCGGCTTATGATATCACGATAGATGGTAATCGCGGACATTCCGCTATCCGTTCCGCAGGTTCTTCGCGTGTGTTTATCGGTAAGGTGACAGACCGTACGAATGGATTGTTGATTGATGATAGAAATACACGTGAGGAAGGTGCCGGGCAATATCACGCTTGCGGTGTTTCCAAACCAAGTATGGGAGCAGTTATCTGGCGTGTGCATTGGGGGAAAGATGCTTGCTTCGAGTCTCATGCCACGCAACCCCGCGCTACGTTGATAGATGCTTGCAAGGGTGGATTCATGCAATTCCGTCAGGGAGGTGATTATGATCAGTTGCCTAATCATCTGGATGATCTTACTATTTGGAATATGTATTCGGAAAGATCCCGGGTTGCAAGTGGTAATTCCGCTCCTTCCGGAGTATTCGATTGGTGGCGTATCGGCTTTAAAGGGTGGAAATTCTTGCCACCGACGATTGTCGGTTTTCATGGCGATCCGTTGAATTTTGTACAAGAGCAGGTAAAGCTTGACGAAAGTCATGGTACTCCGGTAGAGCCGGAGTCATTGTATGAGGCACAATTGGAACGTCGTTTGGGTTTTGTGCCTGATTGGCTGAAAGCGTTGAAATAGGTATAAAGAAAGCTACTACAAAAGATAAATAATTATGAAATTGAAGAACTGGATTGGTTTATTACCATTTTGTGTAGGGATATGTCTATCCCCTTATACTATGGGTAATGTCCACACAAACTATTCGGCACAGACAGAAATGTCAGTGTCTGATGTGGAAGTGAAGAAGAAAGAGTTGAAGGAGTTTAGGAAAAAGTATAAACTGCCCGTTCCGAAAGCGAATCAAAAGGAAATAGATGCTGCTTTGATGCAAGTGCAGTTGTACCAATTGGAGCGGGTAAATGAGACAACGGTTACCGGTGCTTCAATATTAAATAAGGGTAAGATAACTCTTCAGCAGGGACGGGATATCGCTAAAACAGTGCGTGCATTGGCTTTTGCTGCCCAACGTGACGGAGGTGAGGCTAAAAAGAGTTTTAATCTCTATCTGGATTTTCTCTTTACGGGAAATATCATAGAGAGTATTCCCAAGTATAAGTATAGTAATTATGATGATGTACGTAAAGTCCCGGCTGATTTGCTGAGTGCATTGTCCGTATGTGATGATATAAGAAGAGGAAGGTTGATTGCTGCTGTATGGAACTTATTGGAGGCCGAATGGCTGTATTTGAATGCGGAAGAGTTAAAATTAAAGGTGAACTCTGATTATATTTATAATGTTGTTCCGCATTTGTTTATTTGTGCGGTTCACAATCCGAATGATGAGCAAGCTATCAAAGATTTGACTGCCTTTTCTCATTTCCTGTCGGGATGTACCCAGTACAGCCCTAGCGGGTATGATATACTGAAACCTGACGGAACAGGATTTCATCATAATACCCATTATAACGGATATATGTATTCATATCGCACTTGGGTGGAATATATGGGACGACTGAAAGGCACTTCCTTCCGTATTGAGAAGGAGGCGTATCAACGGATGAGCAAAGCTGTGGTTAGTATTTATTTGATGGCGGTACGTTCTGAATCGGATAAAGACCGTTATTTTGCGAATAGTATGGCGGGCAGACACCCTTTTACCGGTTTGGGGATTAATTTCTCGCGACAATTGTTTGAGACATTGATTGAAGTGGGAGGAGATGTGCTAGGGATTCCGTATGATCAGGAATTAGCTTCTTACTACAATTATTTTTATAAGACGAAGAAGTATAAGGACGCTCCCGAACTGAAAGCGGATGGCTTTTATCAGTTTAATTTCAGCCCGGCAGGAGTTTACAGACAGGGTAATTGGCTGGCAGTGATGCGTTGTCCGACTACTAACTTTTGGGGTGGAGAGATATATAATAAAACCAACCGGTTCGGCAGATACCAAAGTCATGGAACGCTGGAAATACTTTATGAAGGTGGACTTGCCAAGTGTGGTTATCCCGCTGATAAAGAAAAGAAGAGTGCCGGTTGGGACTGGAATATGATGCCCGGAAGTACTACAGTACATTATACGGATTGGAAGGAAATGACGCCTAATAAAAATGATGCTGACCGTTTCGACCAAAAATCAACAACGACTAATTTTGCAGGAGCATTGGCTTGGAAAGACTGTGGCCTTTTTGCGGCTGCTTTCGATCAGGATGATCGTTGGGGAAGTCGTCGTTTTGAACCGACTAACCTTTCTTTCTGCAAGTCTGTATTTGCCGTTGATGGAATGTTGTATAGTCTTGGTACTGATATAGAGGCGAAAGGCGACTATTCGGATGAATGGATTACTGCTACAAATCTTTTCCAATCTATTGTATCTAAAGAATCCGGAGATATGACTGTAAACGGGCAGATAATGAAAGCAGGAAAAGAACAGATTATAGAACCACAGGTTGCCGCTTGGATGGTTACTCCTACCACTACCGGGTATTTTGTTCCGAAAGGACACGACCGGTTGGTGATTAAGTACGGTGAACAGACTACTCCTTCATCAGCGGGTATGGCTGCCGGAATGGGAAAGGAGACTGCTGCAAAGGCTTATCTTCATCATGGGGTGAAGCCGGAAAAGAAAAGTTACCAGTTTATGGTTGTTCCGGGTACTACTTCCGAACGGATGAAGGAACTTGCCAAGAAGCAAGAGCAGGAGAAACTGTTTAAGGTCATCACTGCACAAGATTCTGTGCATATAGTGAAGTATCTTCCTACATCTACCATTGCATACGCTCTGTTTGCTCCGGTCTCTAATTTATCGGCGGGAGTGGTATGTGCTTCTAAAACGGAGTTACTGGTAATGGAACGTCTGGATAAAAGTGGAAGCGGACTGGAACTGGCGTTGTGCAATCCTAATCTTCGTCCGAAAACGATTGGCAAAAATAATTGGCGGACTACACCTACACAAGCTTCAATAGAGCTGAAGGGTAAATGGACTGTGAAAAGCGGTGATGAAAGCCAAAAGATTACGTTGGAAGAGAATGCAGCGGGAAATACAGTATTGAAGACTGTATTGTCCCAGGGAATGCCTGTTTATGTGTCGTTAGTGAAATAGTAGATCAAGAAAGAATGGTATGAATATGAAGAAGTTGTTAAGTATATTAATGTTGAGTTGGGCGTTTGTTTGCGGACAGGCACAACAGTCGGTAGATATGGACTGGTGGCGTGAAGGTCGCTTTGGTATGTTTATTCATTGGGGATTGTATTCAGTTGCTGCCGGTGAATGGAATGGAAAGCCGGTGGATGGCATCGGTGAGTGGATACAGAATTTTGCCAAGGTCCCTAACAATGAATATGAGAAACTGGCTGATAAACTCACGTTAGCTAAATATAATCCGGAAGAATGGGTGAAATTAGCAAAGCAAGCCGGAGCTCGTTATATTGTATTTACGACTAAACACCATGAAGGCTTTTGTATGTATCCGAGCGAGGTGTCTGATTTTGATATTGAGCGTACTCCTTATAAAAGAGATCCTTTGAAAGAACTGGTAGAAGCTTGCCGTAAGCATGGGGTAAAAGTCGGATTCTACTATTCTCATCGGCAAGATTGGCGGGAAGAAGACGCTGCTGTGATGCAGAATGAATATGACGGGCATTATGGTAAGCCGAAATCGGAAGTAAAACCGAATCTGGACCGTTATATCAGGGAAAAGGCTTTACCGCAAATGCGGGAATTGCTTACCCGATACGGTAAAATTGATTTGTTATGGTATGACACTCCGTTTGACTTGACGAAAGAACAGAGTCGGACATTTGTAAATGTAGTCAGAGAATTACAGCCGGAATGTATTGTGAATGGTCGTGTGGGTTATAATCTGGGAGATTATGGAGCATTGGGAGACAATGAGATGCCTTGTTCGCGTGTGAATATGGATTTGGAAATGGTGGCTACCATGAATCATACTTGGGGATACAAAAAGAACGACCAAAACTGGAAGAGCCCGAAAGATATTCTTTGCTCATTGATAGAATGTGCGAGTCGTGGAGTGAACTATATGGTGAATATCGGTCCGAAGGAGGATGGAACCGTACCACAACCGAGCATTGATATAATGGATTTCATCGGAAGGTGGATGCAGAAGAATTCGGAAGCTGTCTACGGAACAACCGGAAATCCTTTTAATGATAACTTCCCTTGGGGGTATGTTACACATAAGGGTAATGTGATTTATCTGCATCTTTTGAGGGAACCTCTGAACCGTTGTATTGCATTGAAGGGTTTGTTGACATCCATTACAAAGGCAGAAATACTTGCTTCCGGTAAGAAAGTGACGGTGACTGATCAATCGTATCCGGTATTGACAGTGCCTGCTCATCTGAATTATGATGAAATTCCGGTGCTGAAGTTGGTATGTAAGTCTCCGGTGCGTTTTAGCGAGGATAATTACATGAACGAAAATGTAGTCAGTATTCCGGTGGCAAATGGTAAGATTATTCCGGGCAAAGAGGGAAGTTTGACGATTGCTGAGGGTGGAAATACACAAAACTTCCATGCAGGTACTGGTAAGTTGCAGCTGAAATGTGTGATTGATGAGCCGGGTACTTACAAAGTACGTGTATTCACCAGTCGCCATTGGAGAAGATCATTTGCTGAGGGAGCTAGAATTACATTGAAAGTGGATGATAATACTCCGTTCAATTCCGTATTGATGAAGAAAGACGGGGAGTTGTCCAATGTACGCCAGAACTCCTACCCGGAAACATGGAGTGATATCGGTACGGTACACTTCAAGCAGAAAGGCACAAAAGGGTTGGAACTTTCTGTGAATGCAACAGGCACGTTTAGCCGTTTGGGATTCTTTGGGGAGGATATCCAGAATGAGAGTGAGAAAAACATTCGCTTTATGAGAATAGAGCTAATCAAAGAAGCCTACTGATGTTCAAAGAGCAGACAATTCTTTACTTTTATGAAATAACTTTTTTCAACAGAGGTCAAAGTAAAAGAGAGGAGCCTCACGGTTCCTCTCTTTAGGGGGTTAAATTGATTAAAGTCCGATTTTATTATACGTTTTCAATAAGGTTAGAAAAATCGTGTGATATATTGCTTTTTGTTGTAACGCATATTCACTGTTTTATATTTTCTACAAATGTATGGATTTTGCGTGGGTGTAGTGGGTGTTATTATTCAAGATAGGTGCAAAATCATACAAATCTATTATTCTCATATTTCTATTCTTCTTTTACACTTTCCAATAATGCGGATAACTCTTTTACAATCTCGGGATGTGACTTCGCTATATTTGTTTTCTCCGATGGGTCGGATGAGAGATCATATAGCTGAGGCTGCTTGTCATTACCCAGTTCCATCTTTGTCCAGAATTCAATAGCAGGACCATCGCTTGGTTCAATATATTTCCATTCTCCCTTAACAATGGCAAGTGTGTTATTCAGGTTTTGTTGGACTACATACTCACGACCTGTATTGTTTTTGCCTAAAAGCACATCCAGATGTTCCTGGCTGTCGGGGGCTGCACCCTTGCGCAAGGGCTGATTCAGAAGCGAAGCAAGTGATGCGTAAGTGTCGATCTGCGAGAAAAGAGCTTGTTGTTTGGAAGGCTGTATTTTAGCAGGCCAGCGAATGATAAAAGGAATGCGGGTACCGGCTTCGTAAGCACTGTATTTGCCACCGCGATAGATTCCCATTGGAGTATGACCATTGAGATTCTCGTAGGCATAGTCCTGATAGCCGTCGTCAATCACGGGACCGTTGTCGCTGGTAAAGATCAGGATAGTGTTGTCCGCTATGTTGAGGCTGTCCAATGTGTGCATGATTTCACCGATAGTCCAGTCTAACTGAAGAATGACATCGCCACGTGTTCCAAGTCCGCTTTTTCCTGCGAAACGTGGGTGAGGGATGCGCGGTACATGTACGTCTTGCGTACCCATATATAAAAAGAAGGGTTCTTCCTGATGGGATGCAATGAAATTCTTGGCCTTGTCAGTGATAATGTCGGCTATGTTTTCATCTTGCCAAAGAGCGGATTTTCCTCCGGTCATCCAGCCGATACGGGGAATACCGTTAATAATGGTATTGTTGTGTCCTTGACTGGGCTTTAATTTCACAAGTTCCGGATTTTCTTCTCCCGTAGGCCAGTCACCTACTTTGTGGTCGTAGCTGACGGTGATGGGATCGTTCGGATCAAGATTCACTACACGTCCGTTTTCAACGAATACACAAGGAACACGGTCTACGGTTGCCGGAATGATGAACTCATAATCGAAACCGATACTTTGCGCATTCGGACTGATTTGGCTGTTGAAGTCTGTTCCGCCTTTCGGTCCCAGTCCCAAATGCCATTTGCCTACTGCACCGGTTGCGTATCCTGCATCTTTCAGCATATCTGCCATGGTGATGCAGGTAGTGTCGATAATGAGTTCAGAGTTGCCGGGAGCAATACCCGTGTTTTCCTGCCGCCAGGGATACATACCCGTCAAGAGCCCGAAACGGGAAGGGGTACTGGTAGCTGAAGTGGCGTAAGCATTGGTAAATTGTACTCCTTGTCCTGCCAGACGGTCGATGTTGGGAGTACTAATTTTACTCGCTCCGTAACAGCTCAAGTCACCGATACCAAGATCATCCGCAAATATATAAATGATGTTCGGATTCTGAACGTTTTGTCCGTTGTTCTTTTGAGATGCGTGATTGCAGCCGGTTAGCATGGCAATGCCGGGTAATAACGGGAATAGGCGTGAAACGTTTCTCATAATGTTTATCTTTTAGGGGGTAATGTTACTGATACAAAGATAAACAATTGAGAAAACAAGGATGACTAGTAATGTACAACTGAAGTACAAAATAGTACACTCTTGATAATACCGGATATTACGCTGTTTCTTCTTCCCCTTCTTCTTTCTCTTCCCCTTTACGGTAGGCCAATGGACTGACGTGATAAATCTCTTTGAAGCACTTGCTGAAATAGCGCGAAGAAGAGAAGCCGATTCGGTCGGAGATTTCCGTGATATTTAGTTCCGGATTGTTCCGGAGCATGACAGCTCCTTTCTTGAGACGTATACTTAGGATGAAGTCGTTCGGAGTCTGTCCGGTAACGGCTTTCAACTTGGTAAACAGATTAGTACGTGCCATACCCATTTCGCGGGCGAAAATGTTGACGTTGAAATCCGGGTTGTCCAAATGGCGTTCAATAATAGCCATAGCACGGTCCAGCATTTCCTTATCCATCGGGTTGGTAGCCAGCATTTGTGCGAAAGCCTGCGGTTGCTTGCTGAATTTTTCCTGTAACAGTCTGCGGGAATTAACCAAGTTGTTGCAACGGGAAATCAGCAGGTTCGTATTGAACGGCTTGGTGATATAGTCGTCCGCACCGATTTTCAGTCCCTCAATATTATGTTCTATCGCAGTACGGGCTGTCAACAGTACCACCGGAATATGGCAGGTATTAAAGTCTGTCTTGATTCGTTTGCAAAGTTCTGTTCCGGACATACGGGGCATGACGACATCACTTAATATAATGCTAGGCATCTCTTCCCTCACTTTTTCCAAAGCCTCTTCTCCGTCGGATGCGGTTGTGACCTGATAGAATGTTTCGAAAATGCTGACTAGCATTTGTTTGATAGATTCATTGTCTTCCACAATTAACATCTTGGCATCCTCAATACGCTTGTTGCTCTCTTCTTCTTTCCATGCGGTATCGGGCAATACCTCAACCGAAGGAACGAACACGTCTGTTGGTTGCTGAATGGTGGATTCTACATCTTCCTTGACGATCTGCTCTTCCGTAAAGTGTTGGTTCCCAAACTTGAGGGTGATGATGAAGCTGCTTCCCTTGCCGGGTTCACTTTCCACACGGATAGTGCCGTGATGCAATTCTACGATTCCCTTTGTCAGCGCCAAACCAATGCCTGTTCCGGCTCCGGTGTTCAATGAGTCCAGATGTTCGGTCTGGTAGAAACGGTCGAATATCTTATCGATTTCGGCAGCAGCAATACCCGAACCGGTATCTTTTATTTCTATGATGGCATGGTCTTGCTCCTGCGACACCTTGATTGTTATCGTATCTTCTGCTTTGGTATGTTTCAGAGCATTGGATAGAAGGTTATTGATTACTTTCTGCATCTGTTTCTGGTCATACCATACTTCAATGTCATCTGTTTGCTTGATGAAGTTGAAGTTTATCTGCTTGCTGCTTGCATACTCTAAGAAGAGCAAATAATTCTCGTAGAGGAACTCCACCAAATTATGCTTGCTCGTCTTTATTTTCATGTGTCCCTGTTCCTGTTTACGGAAATCAAGTAATTCTGTAATCAGTTCCCGCAACTGTAGACTGTTCTTATAGATTCCTAATACCTTATTATATATATTAGGAGTAAATGTCTGTACTTGTAACAACGTTTCCACTTGTCCTACAATCAGGGTAAGCGGGGTACGGAACTCATGGGAGATATTGGTAAAGAAACGAAGTTTGGACTGGTTCAGTGCTTCCAGGTCTTCGATATGCTTCTTTTCGTATTTCAATGATTCCCGCAGCTTGATACGTGAATTGTAGTTCTGGATAAGGAACCAGAACAGACTGATTGTAATGACTGTATAGATCAGATAAGCCCACCATGTCTCGTACCAGGAAGGAAGTACCAGAATCTGGAGCCGTGCCTCTTCGATGCCGTCCCGTTGCGATTTGATGATTAATGTATACTTGCCCGGATTCAGGTTGGTATATGTGATAAGCGTCTGTTGGCGGTATGTATGGTTCCACTCGTCGGAGAAACCTTCAAGGCGGTAGACTATCTCGTCTCTATTGGCGGGAATGAAATTGGATGTTGCATACTCCAGACTGAACATGGATTGATCTGATTTCAGGCTGATTTTGGGGGTATGACAGATGGATTGTTCGAGAATTCCCGTCTCATCTCCGGGAAGTACTTCTTTACCGTTGACTAACAGGCGTGAAAGAATAATACTATATGATTTCGGTGTGAAATGCAACTTCTTCTCCCAGAAAGAGATCATTCCCTGAATACCTCCCAAAAATACTTCTCCATCGTGGGTTACGAATAGGGCATTCTCATTGACGGCTGTTAACGGGAATCCGTTTTCCGTACCATAATTGTAGAACTTCTTGTGCGGATAGTCGAACTGTGAGAATCCTTGATTGGTGATTAATAATAAACTTCCTTTTTGGATAGATGATTCGAATACTTCATAGATGCAATCGCTGGATAAACCATCTTTTTGTACATCGAAATTCTCGAAGTCATTGCTCTCTTCACGATAACGGTCAAGACCGCTTCCGGAAGTGGAGAACCACAGGTTGCCACTACTATCCAGCGTAATATTGTTGATGTTATTATTGCTGAGGCTATTCGGAGTAGCCGGATTATGTGAATAATTGGTCAGCTCCCCGCTATCAAAGCGATAAGAGTAAACTCCTTCTCCGGTGGCCGCAATCCATAAAGTACCATTTTTATCGAAGCAAAGGCTAGCCACCATGCCGATATTTCTTCCTTCTTTGGTCTCTTTAAAAAGTTGTCGGCAACTACCCGTGGACGGGCTGAAAAGGCAGACTCCGTTTTGTGTGGCGATGACCAGCTCGTCTTTGTAGGGTACGATATCGCGTACAATATCCGATGGCAGTGAAGCGGGATCTCCTGCTTTCATCCTATATATGGTAAAGCGATTGGTTCGCAAGTCGAGTTTATTTAATCCTCCCAGATGTGTACCAATCCACATGATGTCGTTGTTCCGGTCGTAATAGATCGCTTTTACGTTATTGTGCGAAATAGTATTTTTCCCTTCTTCATGTCGATACCAACGGTAGGTATTGCTTTTCCGGTTGTAGACATTGACACCTCCCCCTTCGGTGCAAATCCACAGATTACCGTCTTTGTCTTCTGTCATTCTTCCTACAATCGGACTGCTTAAACCTTCTTTTTCTGTGTTTCCTACTTTGTAGCGGGTGTATATTTCGTACTCCGGGTTAAAGTAATTGACACCTCCGAAATAAGTTCCTAGCCAGATGGTTCCCTGACCGTCTTTTACAATACACCAGATAGAAGAGTGAGTGAGTCCGTCCGGTCTGCTGTCATCGGCTGTGTAAACCTGGAACTGACCGCTACTTTTGTCATAACGGTTCAAACCGTAGAATGTTCCTATCCATAAATTACCGGCATTGTCTTCACAACAGCTTCTGACAAAGTCGGAACATAGACTGTTCGGGTTTTGGGGGTCATGCCGAAGATTTTTGATGTTACCGTCTGTCGTTATGTGGTATAGTCCTTCCTCCCAACTACCTATCCATAACTCTTTAGAGGAGTCTTCATAGATACTTGTGATATTGCCTTTTGTGATAGGTTGGGATACTGTTTTGTTCTCCGACAGGCAGTAAACTCCGTTGCCGGTTGTCCCCATCCAGAGGTTCTTTTTATCGTCCAGATGCAGGCAGGATAAAGTGATATCCTTTCCCGCCAAATGATAATAAAGGTCGAAGTTGCCCGTACTTTCGTTATACACGAAAACTTCCTCTCTTTTACCTATATATAGTTTCTCATTATAGTAGATGGCGTCTACATTCCCTTGCAGTAGTGTTTTAAACCGCTGAGTAGTCAGGTCAAATTCTGCGATACCGTCGGTACAAAGCAGGTACACTTTCCCCTTCTTATTTCCGGTGATACGCAATACTGTGTTGCTGAACAGGCTGTTCGGATCATTTTTTTTGAGTTTAAAACTTTTGATATCGTTACCGTTATACCGGTTCAGTCCCTCGCGTGTGCCGATCCATATAATTCCTCTTTCGTCAATATACATGCTATTGACAGAGAACTGTGAAAGGCCGTCATCCGTGGTCAAATGACTGAAAGTGATGTTTTGACCTTGTGTATGGACTGCAGAGATGCTTAAAAACAGCAGAAATAAAAGGGTTACTTTTTTCACTAATTCGTTCTTTTAAGGTATTACTATTGGCAAATATATCGTTTTTATTTGATTTCTGTGAACCTTATTAGAAGAAAGTAACTATATTTAGTGGAAGGCTTTAGGTAACTTTATAATGGGTGCTGATAGCCAGATATTTATGATGGATACTTCGTTTTAACCTTAAAAACTAACCATAATAATTAATCATAAAAACTAATCATTATGGTTGACTGTAAACAGATTTTTTTTGACTTTAAGCTGAATTTTAATTTGTGTAAATCGAAAACGGAGAGACCGACTTTGATTTATGCTGTGGTTTACTTTAGGAGGAAACAATACAAAATCAATACAGGTGTTAAAGTTTATCCAAGTCAATGGAACAAGAAAAAACAGCTTGCTATAATCAGTGCAAGACATACTAAGTTAGATAACTATAATAACACTATTGTGAATGATAAATTAAAACAGATTCTTCTTTCTTTTGAGCAAAGTAAAGTTTATCTTTGTGAGCATATCGAATTGATAACTAATTTATACGAATTACTTAAACAGTATATTAATCCTAATATGGCATCGAAGAAAGTAAATCAGAATAGTATATCTGCTACTGCGCAAATGAAACTATTGCTCTCTGGAATGGATGAGCGTTCTAGGAAAACTTATCATGGTTCTATTAATATCTTCAAAAGATTCTTGGCTAAAGAAGGTATTGCTGATATCTGGAGTAATATAACTAGTGAAAATATTGAGAAGTATAAAGAATATCTTATTGCTGAAAACAAGGCTGTAACAACAATAAATAACAACTTGAATAATCTTAAAACCGTACTTCGGAAGGCTCATAAAGCAAAGGATATTAATTTTGATTTTTATACTTCGGGTTGTGATAACATAGATAAAGTACAAGATAAAAGAAGTAAAGAAGAAAAAAAATCAAAGCAAATTCCTTTAACAGAAGAACAGGTTGAAAAATTGTATAACTTGAAGTTATCCAGTCTTGATGAGGAAGTCCGTGATGTATTTGTTGCACAATGTCTGTTAGGTCAGCGAATCTCTGATATGCCCAAACTGTTTGCAGGGGATTATAAAAAAATTCAAGAACATGCGGTTGAAATAACAGTGCAAAAAACTCAAGAACAAGCTATAATTTATCTGCTTCCTGTAGCTGAAAAAATTCTTGATAAATATAAAGTGAATGGTTTCAGACATTTGAAGATAAATGTTAATTTGGAAGAAGATGAAAGTCAAACTGTTACTCAAAAAATGAATGCTCGTATAAAAAAAATATGTAAAAATGCTGGGTTCGATGAAGAAATCACCTATACAGAACAACGTGGAAATAAAAAGACTATTATAAGGAAAAAACTACACGAACTTATACATACACACGTAGCACGTCACACTTTTATTACTTTGATGTGTAAAATGGGGATTCCGAAAGAGACGGTAATCATTGCAACTGGGCATGAGAATACAACAATGATAGATGAGGTTTATTTGCATGTCTCTTCCCGTGATAAGGCTATACAGCTAAGCGAAGCTATTGAAACAAATGCCCGTAGAGGTATCTTTACTGCTCATGAGCACCAAGAAGAGCTGAAAAAAGATTTTCCCGAAACACTCATTGATGAAGTTAACGACTTAGATACCTTGTTAGAAAAGCTATTTAAAGAAAACGATTTGCTCAATCTGCAACAGTTGGTTCAAAATAAAGTAGACATCCTCGTACTGGATAAAACGAATGAAGTAAAAAAGTATCTTGAAGATATAAGCCGGATAAAAGACTACAACCAACAAGTGTTACAGCTATTTAATGACGATTCATATAAAATGAAAGAAAGGCTCATAGAAATATTACGTTCAGTAATGTTGTTAGATCCCACTCACAATACACTTAAAATCGTTATTACTACCCTTCAACAGCTCGGTCTTAACTGCCAATATTACAATGATACTTGGAAATATAAAAAGAAAGCCGCGAGAGAAGCATATATACTAGTTGTTGACATGCCTAATGGAAAAACAATCATTCAATAACTACCTGCTACAATCCCCTCAAACCCTTATATATGAGAAAAGCTTGAAGCATTCACAGCACTTGGAATGAAGAAGTGCGTCAGCTTCAGGCATTATAATAAAACAAATTACCGGGTTAACCCCAATTTCAGAAAATGATTGGGACAATTAATTCGAAGGCTAGGAAGCCGGAAGTAATTATAGCAGCTTCAGTCTCTATACATGAAACCGGGCTGAATAGCGGAAAGTCAAGTCAGGGCGGGGAACCTTGATGACGGCTTTCCATTTTTTCTTTTTTTTCTCCCTCCCATTCCCCCCTCAAACCCTTATATATGAGAATAATATATAAGAGAACAATAAAATAGAATACTAACAATTTAAAATCAAAAGAACAATGGGAAAATTAATGAAAGGAATCAGAATCGCGGCCAATGTGGCTGAGATTATCGTGGCAAGTTCGGTTATCGTAGAACTTGTTGAAAAGTATGGCGGCAAGAAGAAAAAGGGAAAAGAAAATGCCGCAAGTAAAGCCGGTACAGTCAATGTAGCGGCAGAAAACCAGTAGAACGTCTAATAAATGGAATATAATAAAGCACAGGACGTTATAATCACAATCCTTGAGGTTACAACAGCAGTACTCAAGGGAATAAAGAAGCTAAGAGGAATATTTGTAAAAGCAAAGAAATAAACCTCTTGGCTTTTTCTTTATCGGAATCTATTTATCAACCTATTAAAATAAGTTACAATATGGAAACAACCAATTTATTATTACCATCCGCAAGGGTGGCAAGAACGGGTATGATCAACCCAACCTTTATCGAAGATGCAGTAATTGTATCGGAAAAGGAACATGAGAAAGAACATCCCAATTTTATTGAATCAAACACTTCAGGCATTACACTTGAAGAACTGGAAACGAACTGTATCGTACCCAGCTTTGGAGACAACCAGCTTACAATCAGCCACCAGACTTTTATACACCGTATCGAGGAGGCGGCAAGTATGTTTTTTGCAGGAGAAACTTTCGGTAATACGGAAATCAGAGTCTCACACAAGATTTTAGGCAGACATCCTTCCGCACTGACAAAGAGGAAGGAAGAACTCAAACCTGAAGACGAAACCATCTATTATCAGAGAATGGCATTCTGTTTTCATATCCGAACCATATGTCGGGAAATGAACGGTGAGGAAGTGCATCTTTGTATCGGCGGCGTAAGAAGCCTGAACGAAGAGAACCTGTACGGGAAAAAATCCCCTGAAAAATTTAAAATCTTTATCGGATGGAGAGTCAGGGTATGCAGCAATCTTATGCTGACATGTGACGGTTTGACAGGACGTCTGGAAGTGATGGGCGATACGGATATTTATATGGCCGCACTAAAATTGTTTCAGACATTTAATCCTGAACAAAATTTGAGACTTCTTGAAAACCTGGGAAGAACAATGATATCCCAGGAACAGTTCTGCCAGATAATCGGACGTTTACGACTTTACCAGGTATTACCGGCAACACAAATGAAAGAATTGCCGAAAGTTATCCTAGGTGATTCAAACATCAATGCAGCTACCAAAGGCTATATTGACAACCCCAACTTCGGCTTACGCGGAAGAGC
>ENA-OPWC01001177-OPWC01001177.1-human-gut-metagenome-genome-assembly--contig:-NODE-1177-length-18387-cov-1.843607_pt1 | contig 18387 bp, 15 predicted proteins | sample MGYA00241504_ERZ502000 | MGnify/ENA primary metagenome ERZ502000 (study PRJEB25962, sample SAMEA2042005) | human gut metagenome | biome: human gut; feature: human-associated habitat; material: faeces...
GTGTCAGATTTGTCGTAAATGTCGTAAATTTGTGGTCAAAAAATGATGAGAAATGCAAAATCACGAACTTGCTCATTTATAGTTTACAATTAAGAAAAAACTCAGAGTAAAATTTTTTGTTCCAATTTCGACATAATCTGACAATCTATTTTGTTGACAAAAGAATGGCAAAAAGTTAGAATTAAGCTAGGATATCTTAAGTATAAAGAGATTAACGAAAGTAAGTAAGCAGGAAAGGGAAGTGCGAATACTCGCTTAGTTTAGGAAATATATTTTGTATTTAAGATATGGCTGCAAAAGTACGGCATTAGGGAGTGGCTGTAGTTTGACAAACAGGGAGAAATCCTATGAAAAGGGGTGTATAAGGATGAGTAAGGAATTACCGGTTTTAAAGGTGACGATGTTAGGACGTTTCTCTGTGAGCTGGGGAGAAAAAGACATTGCATTTAAGAGAACAACGTCAACGAAAGCATTGCAGCTGTTTCAGATACTATTGTATACAAAAGAAACAGGAATTCAAAGAACTCGTTTGCTGGATTATCTTTATAGCAGAGATGAACTGGCAGATATGGCAAACAATTTAAGGGTAACTTCACACAGACTGAAAAAAATGCTTGTAGATGCAGGTCTGCCTGAGTATGATTACATACAAATTAAAAAGGGAGTCTATAAGTGGAACAGTCCGATGGAAGTTGAAGTAGATGCCTTAGAATTAAAAAAGCTCATTGAAAAGTCAGAAGAGACAGAGGATATCCAGGCAAAAATGGAACTGCTGACAAAAGCCTGCCGGATTTATAAAGGAGAATTTCTTCCGGAACTTTCGGGAGAGGACTGGGCACTGCTTGAAAGTGTAGAATATACAAACGTTTATGAAAAAGCACTGAAAGAAGTATGTGATTATAAAAAGGCGCAAAAAGAGTACCAAAGTGTGTTGGAACTTTCTAAATCAGCGTCTGAAATTTATCCATTTGATGAATGGCAGTCTGTGATGATGGAAGCGCTGGTTGCTATGAATCGATACAAAGAAGCCATTCAGATTTATGAAGATACGGCAAAATTTTTCTTTGCAGAATTGGGTATCAGTCCATCTGAAAAAATGATGGAGCAGTTTAAAGAAATGAGTGAACGGGTCAGTTACAAACCGCAGGTATTAAAGGATATTCGTGGCGGTTTAAAAGAAAAATATGAAGAAAAAGGTGCGTATTACTGTAGTCTGCCAAGTTTCCGTGATACCTATCGTCTGGTGACCCGTATTATCGAAAGAAATGGTCAGTCTGTTTATTTGATGTTGGTAACGTTAACAGACGGAAAAGGACGCCCATTAGAAAATAAAGAGCGTTTAAAGGTGTTATCTGAAGAGTTAAATCATACAATTAAATGTTCGCTGCGTAAAGGCGACTCTTATACCAGATACAGTCCGAATCAGTTTTTGATTTTACTGGTAGGGGCGAAACAGGAAAATTGTCCTCAGATTTATGATAGAATTACAAAATATTTCAGCCGTGAGCATAAAACATGGGCACAGTACTTAGAATATTATGTATCATCTATTGTGGATGTTGAACAGAAAAAATCAAAGATTACCTTCAACGGGCAGAATGACCTTTGAAGGTTAAGAGGTAAAGGTGTGGTGTATGAAAATATGAGAAGCGGACAAAATATAGGACGAATAAAGGCGGCACCTAATCTTGTAAATATATGTGTAGACGAAATTGCGCAGGAAGAAATGAAAGGACGTCTTTATCATTGTTATAAAAAAGAGGCGACGAATTTTAAAAATGTCGTTGAGCTTTTGGATGAAATGGAAAAATTGTATGATAAACTTCATTTTCCGGAAGCGTCAACAAAGAGCAGGTCTTTTTTGGAAGAAAAAGCTCCACAGCAAAGAGAAACAATTCCTAAAGTTGTTGAACCTAAAATTGTATTAGAACAAAAAGGCACAAAGGGAACGTTTCTGGTGTGCGTTCAGTATCGACAGAATGCAACCTGGCAGGGCGAAATTGTTTTAATGGAATCAGAAGAAAGTTATGAGTTTTCCAGTGCACTGGATTTAGTTAAAATTATCAATAATACTTCAAATATTTAAGGTACGAAAGAAAAAAACATTACCAGCAGATGTATGGTAATGTTTTTTTATGACAAAATTTAATAAAAAAATAAGGTGTAATGCTTTTTGTAATGGGCAATACGCTATAATAACCACATAGTAAAAAGTATAGAATATTTAATGATTTAATTTGAGAAAAGAAAGGAGGCGAAGATATTGTGGCTAAGAAAAAACAGACAAAAACATTTATCGTAAAGATTAATGAATGTCAGAATGCAACCTGGCAGGGAAGTGTATTATGGGCAGAAACAAAACAGGAACAATATTTTCGCAGTGCCTTAGAATTATTGAAGTTAATAGATGGTGCAGTAACTGAAGACGAGGATGAGATAGTAGAAGGAGGAAGCCATGAAAAGTGAGAAAAGTAAAAAAATTCTGGCGTTTGTGCTTTGCATGGTTCTGATGCTGACAACCAGCATGTCTACTATGGCAGAGGGGGGTCTGATAGGTGGAACCTCTTCTGAATCCATGGCAAGTCAGGAACCTGAAACACAAAGTACAGAAACAACGACAACGGAAGAGACGCAGGCAGAAAAAATTAACGAAGAGCTAAGTACATCGAAAGAAACGATATCGGAAGAACCAATACCGGAAGTGGAAAAAGAAACAGTTGCAGAAGAGACCATTTCTGAAGAAACTGTTTCTAAAGAAGGTGTACAGTCTGAAGCAACTGAAATCAGACATGAATTTCAGGATGAAAACGGAAACGTACTTACAAGCGTTATCGCAAATCTTCCGGAAGGTGCATTTGAAGCAGTCACCTCAGATATTGTGATGGAAGTAAAAGAACTGGATGCCGAAACTCAGGAACATGTAAAAGCGTTAATCGGAAAAAATCTTCCGGAAACAGAAAAGCTTGGAAATTATCAGTTTTATGAAATTAATTTTAAAGTAAACGGTGAAAATCAGAATCCAAACAAACCGGTTACCATTACAATTGAAGAAAACAATACCAATATTCAGACAGCAGATACGAAAAAAATAAATGTTTTCTATCTGGACAAAGCAACCGAAGAAAATAAAAAAGAATCCGATGAAATTTTAAATATAACATCAAAAACAGACTTAGAGGAAGCACTGAAAGCGGAAGGAAAGAGTATAGATAATATTGATGAATATATCTATTCCGATGTTAGCTTGAATCAGGAAAAAAATGCAGTTAATAAGGTGCTATTAAAAGCTGAAAAGTCCGGAGTTTATGGATGTTATGTAAAAGAAACGGCTGAGGCAGAAGAAAGGATAGTTGAAGAGCCGAAAGAAGAAATTAAAGAGGAAGTAAAAGAAGAGGCAAAAGAAGAGACAAAAACAGAAGAGACAGCAAAAGCTGAAACTGAAATAAAAGAAACCAAACCTATACTTACATACGAAGATGAAGAGGTAACAATTAATATTACAGAGGAAAAAGAAGGTGCAATTCCAGAAGGAACAACCTTAAGTGTAACATCGGTTCAAAAAGATACGACAGAATATACTGAGGTAGAGGAAAAATTAAATCAGAAGGCAGAGGACGAAGAGTACTCTATAGCAGGATTTCTGGCTTATGACATTACACTCACAGATAAAGATGGAAATAAAATTGAGCCGGATGGAAATGTCAAGGTTACGATGAAATATAAAAAAGGAGTATCACCGGAAGATGTTGATACAGAAAAATCAGATCTTGATGTTACAGTTATTCATCTTGAAGAAGATAAGAATGGAGCAGTAAAACAGGTTGTCGATATGGTGGCTGATGAAAAGAAAGAAGCAAACATACAGACAACCAGTGGAACAAAAGTTACAAAGGCAGAATTTATAACAGATAGTTTTTCTAATTACGTGTTAGCCTGGTATGCTTACGATAAAGAATCCGGGTTGGATAAAGTTGAAACAGTCAGTCATACTCAAGCTGGTATTACAATGCGAATGATTGATATGGAAGGTAAGGATTCTAACAAATATAAGATAAAAGCTTCGGATAGTAGTACCTGGATAGATTTAGGAGGAGGCTATTGTGCCGGAACGTGGAATAATGGAAACTGGCAGAATAATAATAATCAGTCAGGAAGTATTAAAAAAGGTCTTTTAAAAAATGTGTTAGGCACAGATGGCTATCCAATTACAACAGGAAAAAATACCTGTATTACAGGTCAAAAATCTACGGGTTCAGCAATTCCCGGAACTGCTAATGAAAGTTTGGCGAGTCTTTTTAGCGGAGGAACGGAAGTAGATCATTTATTCCGAAAAGATATCTATAACAGCACAGGTTATTATGAATACAGTAGTTTTCAGAATTATGCATATTTAGGAAACAATACAAATTTTACCGTATACAATGCACTGGGTACACCAAGTAATGAAAATCAGTATTATTATAAACGTGGAAACTTTATGCCGTATAACACAATTAATAGTCAAAACGTATCAACTAATAAAAATGAATATGATGAAAATGGTAGTGTTTTATCAGATTCAGATAGTGCAAAAGGAAAAACACTTTATAAAACAAATGGAAATAATTATTACTTTGGGATGTATATGGGCGCAAGTTTTTTTCAGCCAAAAGATGGTAAAATAGCTTCTAAACAGGTTAGTGGTCAAAAAGACCCGATGATATATGAATTCAATGGGGATGATGACTTATGGATTTATATCGACGACGTCTTGGTGCTTGATATTGGTGGTGTTCATGATGCTCACTCCGGCAGTATTAATTTTAATACAGGAGAGGTAAGCTGGTATGATTGTATTAAAGGAGGTACACCAAAAAAATATAAGACAACGATTAAAAAACTTTTCCAAGATGCTAAAAAGCTTCCGAATGGAAATAAGTGGACGAGTAAAACCAGTGATAAAGAAATAGAAGCATGTTTTGATGACGACACATTGAAAGATTATACTCTCCATTCCTTTAAAATGTTCTACATGGAACGTGGTGCAGGTGCATCTAATCTTCACATGAAATTTAATCTTCAGGTTATTCCGGAAGGTCAGGTGGAAGTTAGAAAAGAACTGGAAAACACAGATAAAGAAAAATACAGCAATGTAAAATTTGCTTTCCAGGTCTATGCACAGAAAATTAAATCAACAGATCCAAAAGGAAATGAAACGTATTACGATGACGAGTATGAATTATTAGACAGTGCAACGTATAAAGATTCAACAGAAAAAGTTAAGTTCCAGGATGTAACATTTGATGATACGACATATAAAAAGGTATTTTATCTAAAACCAGATGAGTCAGCAATATTTAGCGGACTGAAAGCTAACCGAAAGTATTATGTAATAGAGGTTGGAGTGAATGCTCAGCAATATGATAAGGTTATTATTAATGGCGTTGAGTATAAAGCATTTGATGAAAATGCACAGCTTAGTGGAACGATTTCGGATGTTAAAACAGATAAAAAGACAGTAGAAGAAAGACCGACAGTAGTTTGTGTAAATAATTGTTCTGCATATAACAGCCGTGAACTTCGGATTACAAAGCAGATGAGAGATGGACAGGTAACAAACGATACCTTTTCATTTAAGATTCAACTATCTAATAATGAGGCTAATCAAACGTTAGTGCCTTATACAAAGGGTGATTACTATCTTAAAGATGGGGAAGGAAATTATTATTACTACAAAGATGGAGAATTGGAATCAAATGGCAGTAAGAGTGTTGTTTGTGGCAAAACAGATGCAAATGGAATTGTTACTGGAATACCGGCAGGTTATACAGTGATTGTTACACAGATTCTTTCTGAAACAAGTTTTCTGGTAGAAGAAGTGAATCTGGATAAAACAAGATATTTAGAGCCTGAAAAATCTGTCAGCAATTGTGAAAAGTCGGACATTAAAACAGCAGACGAAAAAGTAGAAGAGCAAAGAGTTGCAGATGGAAAAATAGAATTGAAAAAAGATGCTCAAGTAACAATTGCAAACAAAATAAAAGAGCTGGATGAGCCGGATGCTCCATTTATTGAAGTGACTAAGAGATTTAATGGTTTAACAAAAGAGCAAATCAGAGAACTGGCAAAAGCAAATCCTGCGTATCAGATAACCGTAACAAATGGAAGTGATACAAGAACGCTTACAATGGATGCAGATAAGCTGGACGAAAATCTGACAGGGAAAGATACAACCTGGACTTATACATGGAAGCTGGAAAATTGTTCAACAGGAACTTACAGAGTTGTCGAGGCTAATTATAAAAAAGATGGATATCAGGTATCACCAACAATTAATGGTTCAAATGGAGACAGTGCAGATGTGACAGTTAAGCAGGCAACAATTGAATATACTTCAACTACGAAGGCAACAACATGTTCCTCACAGGATTATCAAGTTGGAGAAGTCAATTTAATTGTTGCAAAATTAACCCAAAATGAAGGATATTTTGTTTGGACCAGACAGCCGACAAGTATCAAAGCAAGAATGGCAATTGTTGATTTGATTTCCAGCAAAGATGGAATGAAATTTTCACCAAAAGCAGTTTTAGAGAGATGTTATTTCTTTAGTGGAGTGGATAAGATTAGTTCTACATTGACATTCCGAGACGGAGAGATTACTTACGACGGTGAAAATATTATGCACTTTGATAAATCAAAACAATGGGCGATGTTTGCGACAGGTACTTATACAGTAACAGACGGTCAGGATGCGGAAGTAGAACTTACGAATACCTATCAGGAAGAAACAGCAGACCTTGATTTGATGAAAGTCTCAGAAAATAATACAGACTTAAAATTAGATGGAGCAGAATTCCAGTTATATAAGAAAAATGGTAACGCTTATCAAAAATTGGGAGATGTTTTAACCGTTAAAAATGGAGCAAATGAGATAGAACTCAAAGGGTTAGAACCGGGAGAATATTATCTTGAAGAAACAAAAGCTCCAACAGGTTACTTGCCTTTAGGCAATAAAATTTACTTCAAGCAGGAAAAGGGTGAGGTTATTTTAACAGATATGGCAGGTAATCCACTTACTCAGGAACCGGATATGTGGTTTTTAACCACAGATGAGAAGAACGTATTAACAATCAAGAATCAGGTGGTATACGAACTTCCAAGTACCGGTGGTTCTGGTATCTATCGATATACGATTGGAGGCGCATTGCTTATGATGGCTGCGACGCTAATCTTATATAAAAACAAATCCAAGGAGGTGCTGAATAAATAACAAAATGAGATTATGGTTTCAGCGACTTCCAAATCGCAAAAGTAAAGGGGAAACCAAGTAACAAGAGAAACTAATAATTAAGTAAGGGAAATCCTGGAAAGAAAAGGAGAGAGAGTATGAGTAAACTTAAAAAAATGTTATCAATGGTATTGGCAATAGTAATGGTACTCGCTATGAGTATTCCGACATTTGCAGCGAATGGAAAAATCGAAGGAAATGCAGCAACAGGAACAGCATCCGATAAAGGAACAATTACAGTAAGTGGCGTAGAAGAAACTGGCGTTACAGTAAAAGCTTACCAGATTATCAAAGCAAAATATGAGAATGGCGGAAAGTTCTCAGGATATGAATCTTTATATCCAACTATTATTACAGATGTAACTGCTGATGATATTAAGGTAGACTCTGATCAGCTCGCTGACATTATCGATGCGAAAAAAGTTGCAGGCACAGAGTATGATATGACTAAATCAGGAACAACTTATACAGCAGAAGTTCCTGTAGGTTCTTATTTAGTTGTTATCTCAGGCGCTGAAAATAAAATTTATAACCCATTGGTAGTTTCTGTAGTATACAAAAACAAAGATGGAAAAACAGCAATGGATTTCAACGAAGTAGATGTTACAGATACAACAAATGCATGGGCTAAAGTAAGTGATACTCCTGATTTAGACAAAAAAATCGTTGAAGGCGAAAACAAAGTTAAGGGTAACACAGTAAACATTGGTGATACAGTAAATTATGAACTTTCAACAACAATTCCTTACTACGGTGGAAATTATCCGAAGTTCAACATCGTGGATAAATTAAACGGCTTAACTTATAAAGAAAACAGCCTGAAAGTTACAGCAGACGGTAAAGAATTAACAGCAGGAACAGATTACAAATTAACAGTAAATGAAGCAAAGAATGAAATTACAGTTGATTTTGTTGTAAATAATGCATATACACTGAATCAGTATCAGAGCAAAGCATTAGTTGTAACTTATGCGGCAACAGTAAATCAGGATGCAGCATTAAATGGTGTAGCAAATGTCAACGACGCTACTTTAAACTTCACAAAAGACTCTAAAGTAGATGGCAAAGATGGTTCTTCTAACGACAAAACTTATACTTACACATTTGATATTGACGGAACAGCAGATGGTTCTTTAACAAAAGAACTCATCACAAAAGTTGGAACAACTTCCAGCGAACAGAAAGTAAAACTTGCCGGCGCAGAATTTACTTTATACACAGATGCCGCTCTTAAAACTGTATATGGAACAGCATATCCGGAAAACAAACAGTTTAATGGTGTTGTAGTAACAGATGCAAATGGCCAGATGACCATGACAGGTCTTAAAGCCGGTACTTATTACTTAAAAGAAACAAAAGCTCCTGACGGATACACATTAAATGATACCGTATACACAATCGTAATTGATGCTACAATCGACGAGACAACAGGTAAATTAACAGCTTGGTCTATTTCTGTAAATGGTGCTACTATTTCCGGCGACGATCATACTGTAAGATCTACTTTCACAGTAACTAATGATAAACCGGCAATCGACAAAGTTAATCAAGTTGAAATCGTCAACACCAAGATTTCCAACTTACCATCCACAGGTGGTATCGGTACTACAATCTTCACAATCGGTGGTTGTGTAGTTATGATTGCAGCAGCAGGTTTATTCTTCGCAACTCGCAAAAAATCTGCTAAATAATGAAATAGAAGAAATAGAATAAGTAACAATTGAAATGCCTATTTTGTGAAAAAACCAGGGCGGCTCGCCCGCCTTGGTTTTTCATTTCACAGAAAATTGAAACCTGACAAAAAATACAACAATAAGGAGAGCCCGGATGAAGAAAAAAGTTACTACGATATTGATTATAATTATATTTTTAGCCGGTTTGTCCTTGCTGTTGTATCCCTTGGTTGCAAATCAGTGGAACAATCACAGGCAGAAGCAGCTGATATCCGGTTATGAAGAAGTAATCGCACAGAAAGAAAAAGATGGAGAAATTAATTATGAGCAGGAATGGAAAAATGCCGATGCGTATAATGATTCTCTTCAGCCATCCGTTCTTCCAGATTCTTTTGCAGTTGCAGAGGCTTCCGATGAAGAAAATTCTAATTATTTTTCTTGTTTGAACCTTAGTGGTGATGGTATGATGGGATATATAGAAGTGCCTAAGATTAATATTAAAATTCCCATTTATCATACAACAGAAGACGAGGTGCTTCAGAAAGCAGCCGGTCATCTTGAAGGAAGTTCACTTCCGGTCGGAGGCAAAGGAACACATGCAGTAATTTCTGCACACAGAGGACTTCCGAGTGCTACACTTTTTACAGACCTTGACAAACTTGAAGAGGGAGATCATTTTCTTCTCTATATATTAGATGACGTGCTTTGTTATGAAGTAGATAAAATTTCAGTCGTTGAACCAAAAGAGACGGATGATTTAGCAGTAGAGGCGGAAAAAGATTTAGTAACACTTCTTACCTGTACTCCTTATGGAGTGAACAGCCACAGACTTCTGGTTCGAGGACACAGAGTAGATTACGAGACAGCTGATATTGAAGAGGTGTCCACACCGCTTGGAGGAGTCAGTCTCCATACTAATTATGGGTTGTGGGTGGTTATCGGACTGGCAGTAACAGGAGTCTTTATCCTTATACTTTATTGTTATGATAAAAAGAGAAAATCAAAGGAACAGTAGGGATGTATTATGAAGAGAAAAATTTCAGGTATTTTGTTTGGCTTAATGTTCCTGCTTGGATTTGCAATCTTGATTTATCCAACAGTTTCTAACCAGTGGAATACATACCGGCAGAATCAATTGATTTCATCTTATGAAGAGTTAATCGGAAAGATGGCAGAAGAGGATTTTACAAAGGAATGGGAAAAAGCGAATGCTTTTAATGATACGATTATCCATAACAATATATTTGGTGATGTTTTTGGAGAAAATGGAGACGATATTAAAAATACCGAATACTGGCAGATTTTAAATGTGGGAAATGACGGTGTCATGGGATATGTATCTATTCCAAAGATTAATGTAAAGCTGTCCATTTATCATGGAACAGCAGATGATGTGCTTCAGACAGGAATCGGTCACTTAAATGGAACCAAGCTTCCAATCGGTGGTGAGAGCACACACAGCGTATTGGCAGCGCACAGGGGTCTGCCGAGTGCCAGATTATTTACAGATATTGACCAGTTAGAACGTGGAGACATGTTTTACGTTCACGTTTTGGATGAAACGCTTGCTTATCAGGTTGACCAGATTTTAGATATGGTGGATAAGGATGACAGTGAGACGCTTCAAAAGGCTCTCCAGATTGAAGAGGGTCAGGATTATGTAACGCTATTTACCTGTACGCCGTACGGTGTAAACTCTCACAGACTTTTGGTCCGTGGCACAAGAGTACCGTATAACGGAGAGGAAGAGATAGAATCTACAGCCGCAGAATCCATGTTAAAATCAATTCAGAATTACTACATGATTTATCTGATACTTGGATTATCGGTAACTTTACTTGTAATACTTTTGATGAGGTTCCTGATTAAACCTGGAAAGAAGAAACACAAAGAATAAGAAAGAATAAGAAAAAATAAGAAAGACTTTTCAGTACAGGATAGTTACTTATCTGTTATCAGAGGGGAGGAAATGTGAAGATGAAGAAAAAACTAAAAAAAGGAAGCGCATTGGCTCTGGCTCTGGTGTTGACACTTTCCACCGTAGTAATGTCCAAAGTTCAGGCTGCTATCAGTATTGAAACTGACCGGCAGTGTTCTGTGAAATTTGAGCTGGATGCGGTTTATCCGGAACTTTCAGGGGAGAATATGACAATTCCGGTTCGCATGTATAAGGTAGCAGATGTGAATCAATATGGAGAGTATCAGACCTTAGCCGGATTTGAGGATTTGAAGCTGGATTCCATCAGCAGTAAGACCACAGCACAAGAATGGGAAGAGAAAGCCAAGAGTGCAGTGAAGGCAGTAGAAGAGAACCAGACAGAGGCAACAGCTTTTGATAATCTGATTGGAGGCAAGGGCAGTGTGGATGGGCTTTCAGTCGGAATGTATCTGGTAGAGGCAGAAGAAGTGCAGTCGCCATATTATACTTACAGTTTTACACCGTATCTGATTTCCCTGCCGAATAATCAGTATTATGTAACCGGAAGCGACGAGTGGCTTTATGATACATCAACAGGATTAAAACCAGACCAACAGGAACGATATGGTGACCTTGAAATCGATAAAACTTTAACTTCTTATAATGAGACAATGAAAGGTGCTTCGTTTGTATTTGATATTGAAGCAGAAGTAAATGGAGAAATCGTTTACAGTGATGTAGTTTCCATGGTATTTGATGGAACAGGCACAAAGAGTGTTGTGATAAAGGAACTTCCGGCGGGCGCAAATATAACGGTAACCGAAGTTTACAGTGGTTCAAGTTATGAGGCAACAGGAGAGGCAGAGCAGACCACTCAAATCGTAGCGGATGAAATGGTTTCCACAGCATTTGAAAATCAGTATGATGGTAAATTAAACGGAGGTTCAAGTGTTGTCAATCATTTTGAATTTACTCCAAATGAGAAAACAGCAGATGACCAGAAACAGTCAGCCGAAGATGGTGTCTGGGACTGGGAACAGCAAACGGACAGTACACAGGCACAGGAATAAGGGGAGGGGTTAAGCAATGAAGAAAAAGTTGAATAAGAAAACGCTTTGTCTGACTGCTGCAGCTCTTACACTTACCGCAGGGCTTTCTGTAGGAAGTGCCATGGCTTACTTTACCACTTATGTAACAGCACAGGGTGGACAGGAATTAAGTCTTGGATTTACCGAGGTTATTCCGGATGAAGAGGTCAGTGATTGGACGAAGCATATCAAAATTGAAAATACCGGTGATTACGAATGTTATGTAAGAGTAAAAGTATTTGCCGGAAGCCAGTATCAGGAAGGACTGGTCTACTCCGATGAGAGTGGAAAATGGACGCCGGGGGATGACGGATATTATTACTATTCTGATGTTATAGCACCTGGGGCAAAGAGCGAAGAATTATTGGTAAAAATCAGTAACATGAACCTTCCAAAAGATTTTAATGTAATTGTTGTTTCAGAATGTACACCTGTTATCTTAGATGCAGAGGGAAATCCAAGTGCAGACTGGACAAAGAAAGCAGATGTTGCGCAGACTGAGGAGGTGGGTGAGTAATGAAAAAGAAGAAAAAATCCTTTTCTGTAAAGCCCGTTTTCCTGTTTGCGGTGGCCGGACTTTTAATTCTTGGCAGTACCGTGGGAAGTACAAGAGCGGCACTGACTTATTACAGTGAGAATTATGCAGTGCAGGCAGAGGTTTCAAAGATTGGTATCAGCCTTTTAGAAAATGGTGAAATAATCAGTAAGAGAGATTACAACAAGGATAATCAGTGGATTGAAGAACATGGAGAACTTCTTAAAAATCTGGTTGGAAAAGATGAGAAATTTGCTCTTGGAAAAGCTTACGATGAAGCCTTAACCGTACAAAACAGCGGCTCAATTGATACATTTGTAAGGGTCATTCTTACAAAGAGCTGGACTGACGCAGACGGAAATAAAAATACCAGACTTTCTCCGGATTTGATTGATTTAAACCTGCTCACAGACAATGGCTGGGTGATTGATGAAAGTGCAACAACAAGAGAGCGTACCGTACTTTATTATACCAGGCTTTTGCCAGCAGGAGAAAGCGCTCCGGCAATTAGTGATACATTAACAGTTGACCCTTCTATCGGAACAAAGGTAAAGGAACAGGTAGTTTCCGAAGAAGATGGAAAGAAGACCATCAAAACCATTTATGAATACGATGGATATCATTTTACGATTGATGCAGAAGCCGATGCCGTACAGACTCACAATGCACAGGATGCAATCAAGAGTGCATGGGGGATTGATGTGACAGTCTCAGAAGACGGAAACAGTATCAGCTTACAGTAGCCACAGGAGGTGCACGATATGTTAAAAAAGAATATTTTGTGCCTGGTCATGGCGGCTGTTATGACATTTGGCACGGCAACAACTGCGAAAGCAGAAGAGATTACAAGCAGTAAAGACTGGACGGTAGATTTTAAGAATGATAAGTTAAACAGTAACTTTACCTCAAAGGAAATCGCAGAAGAAGTTTATGGAATGCTTCCTGGTGATACCATGAAGATTGGTGTGAAAATTAAAAACTCAGAAAGCATTCAGACAGACTGGTATATGTCCAATGAAATCCTAAAGAGTCTGGAAGATGAAAGTCAGGCGGAGAATGGAGCTTATACTTACAAACTTTCTTATAAAGATGTTTCCGGTAAAGAAACCGTACTTTATGACAGTGATACGGTAGGTGGAGAGGATAAGAAAAGCGGAGAAGAAGGTCTTCATCAGGCAACAAATTCCATGGAAGATTATTTCTATCTGGATCGTCTGGATAAGAATGAAACAGGAACAGTTGAATTAGAAGTCGGACTTGAGGGTGAAACCCAGGGAAATGCATATCAGAATACACTTGCAAAATTACAGTTAAATTTTGCAGTTGAAAAAGTTTCCAAAAAGACAAAAGTGGAAAAGGGTAAAAATAAAGTAGTCAAAAAGACAATGACCGGAAAATCTTCGACAATCCGAAAAACAGCGGTGACAAGTCCAAAGACCGGTGATACCATGCATGCATTATTGTTTAGTGCGATTGCACTGGTGAGTGGAATTGTGGTATTGATTATCGCGGTTTTGGCAGTAAAGAGACGTCGCGAGGATGAGAAAGGGGAGTGAGGACAGTGAAGAAGTTAAGACAGATTTTAACTTTTGTAGTGGCTTTCTGCATGATGTTTCAATGTTCTCTGCTTTCTGTTTTCGCAGATGACGAATATACTTATACCGTTACATTCTATGCCGGAAATCAAGGTACATTTGCAGACGGAGCAGGTAAGATTGTGATGAGCAATCTAAAATACGGAGCTTTCGTTTCTTTCGATGTACAGAAAGATGGTGTGGTAACGTTAAATAACAGCGATAAATATTATGTAAAAGGGCTTCGTAAGAGTGGACGTGATAACAGTGAAACCGATGAATTAGAAGCTTCGAGATACAGTGTTACGGTAAAAGGCGATGCCGATTATGTAGTTGCTTATGGAATCAAAGGAAATCAGGTTGCTTATACAGTCAATTATCAGGATGCAAATGGAAAGGAACTGCTTGCAAGCAATACCTATTATGGAAATGTGGGTGACAAACCGGTAGTTGCTTATCAGTATGTGGAAGGATATACTCCTCAGGCATTAGCGCTTACAAAGACGTTATCAGAAAATTCCGCAGAAAATGTATTTACCTTCCGTTATACGCCAATCGGTACAACGGTTGTAACGATTCCGGGAGAGACAACAACTGTAACAACAGTTGTTCCGGGAACAACAAATGTGGAAACAATTACAGTACCGGCTACGACATCCGCAGGAACAACAACAGGAACGACTGGTACAGGCACAACGGGTACAGGTACAACCGGTACGGGCACAACGGGTACAGGTACAACCGGTACAGGAGCTGGTACAACGACAGAAACCGGAACAGGCACAGATGCCGGTACAACGACTGATACGGACGCCGGAACGGCAGGAACAACAGAGACCGATACAACGACTGATACAGACGCAGGAACAGATAGTACTCAGGATACCCAGACAATTGAAGAAGACCAGACTCCACAGGGAACACAGGAGATTCAGGATTTAGACGAAGATGAGACTCCTCTTTCCAGAGACGCAGATATAAATCAGGGGAAAGTGAAAAAAGGCTTTCCTGTTGCAGCAGGTGTTGCGATTGGCATCTGTGGGGTTGCAGTACTTGCCGGAATGGGTGTATTATTAAAGAAATACATGGCTAAAAAGAAATAAGCACACAACATGACGAAAGGACTTATTGGTCTTGAATACAAAAAAAACAAAAAAAAGCCCAGTGGCTGCTGTGTGCAGTGCACTGGGCACTGCTTTATTAATTCTATTAATTGTAATCTGCCTTCCGCTTACCGTACCAAAAGCATTTCATTATCATGTTTATACAGTAATCAGTGGAAGTATGGAGCCGGCGATTCCAACAGGAAGTCTGGTTTATATTAAAGAGATGGAGCCAAAGGATGTTCAGGTAGATGATGTGATTGCATTTTATGGAACAAAGGATGCGGCTTCTATTATTACGCACCGCGTTGTGGAAAATCGTGTACTGATGGGTGAATTTATCACAAAAGGTGATGCTAATGCAACAAAAGATATGAACCCGGCGCCGTATGATAATTTTATTGGAAAGGTTGCTTATTCGATTCCAAAAGTCGGAGGGATTGCACTTGTGCTGACTGGAGTTTATGGGAAAATTCTGGCAGGAGGAGCAATTTTAGGAGCAGTGATTCTGCATGGAATTGCCTCTGTGATAAACTCGAAGCGGGAAAAAGATGAGGATGAGGCAGAACACTTATCTGAAAAGAAAGAATAGAAAAGATAAGGATGAAAATCAGGAAAAAGGATGCAGAGCGAAAAAGTCTGCACCCTTTATTAAGTTAAAGATTAAGAATTGTACCTTATTTGCAAGTGTGTTATGATGGGAATAGCAAAAAGGCTAAGATAAAGGAGATAGAGTTAAAATGAATCGTATTGGAATTATCGGTGCTATGGAAGAAGAAGTAGCAATGTTAAAAGAGCAGATGAAGGATGTAACGGTAAAGGAAAAAGCTGCAATGGAATTTTTCCATGGAACATTAAATAAAAAAGAAGTTGTTGTGGTTCGTTCCGGAATCGGAAAAGTAAATGCCGGAATCTGTGTACAGATTTTAGCAGATGATTATCAGGTGGATGCAGTTATTAATACCGGAATCGCAGGTTCTTTAAAAGCAGAAATCAACATTGGAGATATTGTACTTTCCACAGACACGATGTATCATGACATGGATGCAACAGAATTTGGGTATCCGATTGGACAAGTTCCGCGTATGGATGTTCATGCTTTCCCGGCAGATGAAACTTTACGAAAACTGGCAAAGACAGCCTGCGAGAAAGTAAATCCGGAAATCAGTGTATTTGAGGGAAGAGTCGTAAGTGGTGACCAGTTTGTGGCAGATAAGGCTCTGAAAAATCAGATTATTGAGAGAACCAATGGCTGGTGTACAGAGATGGAAGGAACAGCAGTCGGACAGGCAGCGCATTTAAATAAAATACCATACCTGATTATCCGGGCGATTTCTGACAAAGCAGATGACAGCGCACAGGTGGATTATCCGACTTTTGAAAGACAGGCAATTTTACATTCTGTCAAACTGGTAGAGGAACTGCTTCTCATGCTGTAAAACGGAAATTTGAACGCAGATAAGCGGATTGCGAATGTCCGCTTTGCCTGGTGGGTGTGACAAAATTCGAGGCATGGATGACTGAATTTGTCGTACGATTTTTGTTTTCAAACAGACAGCTCTGCTATATAATGGTCTCATAAAGATGCAGAAGAGGTGCATCGGACTAGGAGGGTTGTCTGTGGAATTGTTTTATTACGGAATCTGGCTTTTTGAGCTGGTAAGTATCATCACCATGCTGGTGGTTTACAAAAGCAACCGTGGAGTCTTAAAGGATTTACAGCAGATTCCAAAGGTCAAGAACAGATGGCTGCAGGCGTATCTGCAGGAATTTCAGAGGGATACGCAGAATCACATAACGATACACAATCCGTCGGTTTATATGGCAAGACGGCTGAGAGAACGAAAGATTGGGAAGATTTCCGTAAGAATGCTAAAGGGATTTTCCTGGACAGCTTTTGTTCTCTCTTTTTTTGTATCTGCAGTTGGCGTATGGCAGGTGAGAGGGACAGGCATTATGACACTTTCGTTTCCGTTTGTGAAAAGTTTCATGCCGGCTATGGAGGGGCTGATTGGAACAACTGTGGTGCTTGGTGCAGTAAATGGAATGCTGCGCCTGATTTTTTCTATTGCCTATCAGGAGGAGATGATAGAGACGAATCTGCTGGATTATATGGAAAATGAAAAGGATTCGGCAGGCAGAATTGTGAAGATAGAACCGCCCATTGCAAATGAGGCGAAAAAGGCTGCTGCAAAAAAAATGAGCAGGAAGGCGCGCAGTAAGGCGAGACAGCAGGAGCAGAAGCTCAGGGAAGAACTTTTACGAGTGCAGAAAGAGCGGGCAAGAAACGGAGGCAGGGAGAGTCCGTCTGCGGTACGGAGTCAGCAGCAGAAAATGGAACAGGTGGAAGCGAGGATTCGGGAAGCTGCGCTTACGGATGAACGCTATCGGCATCTTTTAGATGAAGAGGAGGAGAAGATTGTAAAAGATGTGATTAAAGAGTTTTTGAGTTAGAATAGATTTCATTTAGGAGAAAAGGGCAGGGGCATATCGAAAGCGATGTGTCCCTGTTTTTGGTCGTAAGAGAACTGGTCTGACTTTAATTAATAAATTATCTCTCTTCTAATGAATTATTCTGAGTTAGCCCTCTTCAATTACTTCAATGGAGAGATAGTCAAAATCAAGTTCCTCAATGAAGTTATCCTGCGTAAAGCGGGTTTTTGAATGACGCTGAAAATCTGTGATGTTGGATTCGAGCCAGATTGGTTTTTCAAGGTCAAATTCCAGACAGATAAAATTGAGTCCGGAGAAAATTTTATGAGTTCTGGTTGAAGCTGATTCATCACAGATAACCGTGCTTTTTAAAATACGTGCGTCTTTATAGATACATCCCATTAATCGAAACATAGTAATTTTCCTTTCGTGCATAAGTGTTGGTGCGCTTTCTGTTTTTGCCAATTTCGAAACATAGTAACATAGATTTACATTGTTGTCTTAAAACAGTATAAGAAAGAAAAAGATTTCTGTAAAGAAGAAAAAAATTGGAATTTTACAAGAAAAAAACGCGGAAACTTGCTTTAAAACAGGTCTTACCAATCAAAATTGTGCAATATGCATATTTTGAAGAAGGGAAATTCGGCAGAATGACAATGGCGAAATTTTCGTTGGAGAGGCTAACTAAGACTTGTGATAATATTTGTTTAATTGACCTATGGAAAAATGTGTGTGGTCAGTGGTATACTGATAGCAGTTGAAAACGAGACAAAAACGTTTAAAACAGCAGAACAAG
>ENA-OPWC01001186-OPWC01001186.1-human-gut-metagenome-genome-assembly--contig:-NODE-1186-length-18313-cov-3.671158_pt1 | contig 18313 bp, 10 predicted proteins | sample MGYA00241504_ERZ502000 | MGnify/ENA primary metagenome ERZ502000 (study PRJEB25962, sample SAMEA2042005) | human gut metagenome | biome: human gut; feature: human-associated habitat; material: faeces...
GCCGCGGATTTCGTAGATTTTGCTCTGGATCGTAGTGAGTTCTTCCATCGGTTCGGGGCTGGCAGGTATGTGTTTTATTTCTCGATTTGGCTGTCGTAATAATCAAACCGCTCTTTGCAGACTCGTTCGACGGTTTGTTTCAGCAATTCGATTTTCGGAACAAGGGCGTCGATTTCTTCTTTCGTAACGACGAAATTGTCGTTATACCGAGCTTCGACATAGGCTTTGCATAGCTGGTCGAAAACATGCCGCTCTTGTTTCGTTTTGCAGGGAAAAATATTGACCAGTTCCAGCGTATGACATTTGCACTTTTCCAGTAGAAAATCGAGATCGTGCTCTTTATATCTATAAAGGATAAATACTAAGGGAATGGATTTTAGTAAATATTCGGTCGCTTGGTGCAGGAAAAAAGAAGAATGAGTATATTTTTTATTCTCGATATTTCTGATGGCATCTTCCCAATAATCAAGAGCTTTTTGTAAACTGCCTTGATAATAGCGTTCTGCTAATTGCTTAATCTCCGTATAATTCAAATCCCGGGGAGTAGCCAGTTCGCAATCGTCGGAATCATACAACGCAATTCCCTCGTTTATCACATCGACGTAGAAATAATGACCTTGCGACAACGCATTGTTCAACTTGGAGATACTCTCGCTGACAAGCTGTACTTTGGTAACATCGTTTGCATCTTTACCCTCGGCAAATCGGCTGCGGATACGCATTTCCACGGTTCCTTCCCGTTCGCCCAGTCGCTTGCGGGTTATCACCATAATATCATAATCGCTGTGGTATTCGGTCGTTTCTCCGTTAGGCCCGATCTGAATGTCGTGTATCACGTAGTTGCCTTTAGCGTAGCTGCCGTAAAGAATAATCATCACGACATCCTTTATTTCCTCACGGATCAGTCCTACCAATTCGTGAAGATCGCATTGGATATATTCGGGCAGAAAATCAATGGATTTCTTCATACCCACAAAATTAGCAAGATTTTTCCAAAAACACACGCCCGAATAGTGTACAAAAGAATATTTTTTCTTATATTTGTCCACAAGTCTGAAAAGCATACATTGCAGTGTTGGTTGTATTGGGTCGGCACAAGCCGTCCGGGAACGAATAACTGCAAGAACAATGCAAACGATTAGTAGCTTTCAGAACTCGGCATAGCCGACGGACATAACTATAAAGGGTAAACAACTCTTTATACCAGTAAGCAAACGTGGAAACCTCTTCAGGGAGGGTTTGAGATCGGTATAATGGTTGTCAGTCCTTGTTATGTCCCGCATATTTTTTGCGGGACACGACAGGGGCGCAGGACAGTTTCCGATTTCGGGTTTTCCACGACCTGCTTACTGGGGCTGACACCGCGCCCCCTTTTTGTTTTCTGCGGGCGCATCATCCACTAACCCGAAACCGTCATGCGCCGCCATTTGCCGAATACATTACCTCATACGGATTGCACCCGCCGAGCGACCGCCGGCAGACGGAATCGGTATGTGCGGGCGGCACATATTATATACGGAACGGCCGCCGGCAATATAATTCCCGCAACAACTGTGGCTCCTAAATATGGCAACGGTAGCCCGGTTCCTGTTTCCGGGATAAATTTTTCTTACCGGATCGACCATAAAAAAATAACGGATGCGGCTGCTATTCGGTTGAATTCTTCAAAAAACAGTGTGAAGTTGCGTCACTATCACGTCGAATATCACCGCATCCGTTTTATTATACGCCTCCTCGCTCCGTTATCGACTGCTACGAGGAGGGGCAATATTATAAAATTCAGTCGGAATAGTAGTTGTTTTCAGCAAAATACATCAATGCAATATGATTTTTGTATTTTTGCAGAGTCGACACTACGGACAATGCCGGTACCTGATACGGATTTACATCACCGTTTTTTCCGAACAAGAACGTCGCCTAACGTCACCGGCATTGTCCTTTTTTATTTTCGATATGTAGAGTTCTGGTGGAAATCGTTGTATTACGCCGAACTTTATCAGCAAATTATAGTATCAGGGCAGAGGACTATTTCCAATCATCAATACCCTTTAATCATTCGGAATCAGGACGAAAGGAATATTATGAAAACATGAATATTTCTGCTCTTTTTATCGAAAACATTCCGATTTCTTGTAGGAAAAAGGGACGGCCCCCGATCAGTTCACGGTGTTTCACGAAATTCAACCGCGATCGCAATCACAATCACGATTCGGCCGTCCCTTTCTTTTTTCTACGGTTTGCTGAGCAGGTTCGGGAATAGCAGCATCACCACTGGCAGGTAGTCGCCCAAGTCTTCGCGTAGCAGATGCAGGCATCGCTGGATTTCGCGTGTGACCTTGCGTACCGATATGCCGTAGCGCTCGGCAATCTGCTGATAGGTTTGATCCTCGAAACGATTGGCAATGAAAATCTGCGCCGACAGTTCGGGCATTTCGGCCAGACGCCGCCGGAATATTTCTTCGACATCCTTATGAAAAAGCACCTTCGAGAGATCGCAATCCTCAAGTAGTCCGAGGCTTGTGCGGATGTTGCGCATGCCACGCAGATACATCTGATGCTGTATTTGAAGATGGGTTTGACGCTCGCGCAATGCGTCAATACACTTGTGGCGCACAATACCGAGAATATAAGCCGGAAATTCATTTTGTGACAACTGAATTTCCTGTCTTTTTTCCCAAAGAAGCAGGAAGCTATCCGTAACAAGATCCTCGGCTAACGTCTTGTCACGCAACAGGGCATAGGCGATCACGATGAACCGTGATTTATATTCGGAGTACAGTCGATCGAACTCATGCGTATCTAATATCGCCTGCGTCATTGAGTATAGCGGATTCGTAGTTTTTTGGGAATTCAAAGATAAGTTATATTCTGAAAAAATAAAATAGATTTGATATTTTTATACAAATTAATGTATTTCAATAATTTACATTAATCAATATTTTATATAATTTCATAAAAATATTTATTTGCAAAAAAAGGGGTAAACATACCCACGCTCATTCGATATATTATTAAAGACCAAAAAAAATAACAACCGATCCGGGGAGATCGAACAAGAATTTTGACAACTATGGACGAGAAATTATTATTCAAATATTTTCGGGGCGAAACTACGTCGGAAGAAGAAGATGCGATATTGGCATGGGTCGAGGAGACCCCAGCCAACCGTAAGGAGTTCAAGACCGCTTTCATGATTTTCTCCGGTCTGGCGGTGTATGCCGCCAAGCCGAACGACAGCCGCGCCGCAGCGCCGCCGAATCTGGAGGCAAGTCGTCCGTTATAGTCTGCGTTCGGCAGCTGCCGTCATACTGATGATCGGAGCCGCGTATACGGGTAAAACGCTTTATCGGAATGCGTTGTCGCAGCAGAATATGTCGATTGTCGTTCCTGCCGGACAGCAGATGTCTCTCACGCTTCCGGACAATTCACAGGTACAGCTCAATTCGGGTACTCGACTGGAATATCCGGTCGTCTTCGGCAAGACCCGCAGCGTGAAACTCTCCGGTGAGGCGTTGTTCGATGTTGCACCGGACAGGAAGCATCCGTTCATTGTCCAGACCTTCGCGTCGGATATCCGGGTACTCGGAACGAAATTCAACGTGCTGGCCGATGCCGAGCGTGGTGAATTTACCACCACGCTGATCGAGGGACAAGTACAGGTGACAAACCGCGCCAATTCTAATGAGCGAATCACCATGTATCCGCACGATGTTGTCTCACTCTCTAACGGGCGCCTGTATAAAGAACGTGCCGAAGATTTTGCAGAACTCTGCTGGACGGAAGGGTTAGTTCATCTGAAGAGGATGCCATTCGACGAGTTGATGGCCAAGTTCGAGCGGGCGTTCAATGTCGAAATACGCATCGAATGCGAGCGGATGCCGCAGATTAACGTGATGAGCGGAGAAGTCCGCATTTCGGACGGTGTAGATTATGCGCTCCAGATTTTACAGCAGGTATCTACCGGCTTTAGTTATACTCGTGATGAAAAAACGAACGTGATTGTAATTAAATAATAATGTGATTGTAATTGAATTTCGTGCAAGCACTCATGTTTCACTAAAAACTCTAAAATAACTATGAAGAAATGACCGCGTGACTTAATACACTAAAGCGTTGACTATAATAAAGAAAGGTCTGCGAAATCGCCTATTCGCAGACCAGCGATAATAGTCAGCAAAATACTAATCGAGAAAACTATTATCTAAATTTACAAAAGTATGAAAAAAACAGTATTCCACAAAATCAGAAGACTGTTTCGATTTACTTTACTTGTTTGTCTGAGCCTCGGCATATTATCAGCCAAGGCACAGACGGCCCGAGTGACGCTTAAAGTACAGAATGCGTCGCTTGGACAGGTTATGGACGAGATCAAGAACCAGACCAGATATCTTTTCATCAATCAGGATGTCAAGGATCTCAATAACCACAAAGTAAGTCTGAATGTTTCGGATAAAGCTATTGCCGAGGTGTTAGATCAGATTTTTACCCCTTTCAATATCGGTTATCGCATCGAAAAAACAAGCATTATTATTTTCAACCGACCGAAATCCACATCCAACTCAGTTCTGATTGGAGGTAAGGTCAGCGATGTCGGCGGCGCACCGATTATCGGCGCCACGGTGCTGGTCAAAGGTACGACGAATGGTGTTTCAACCGATGCCGACGGTCGTTTTACGCTAACGATCGCTTCACCTGCCACTGCACAGCTCGAAATAAGCTACTTGGGCTACGAACCTCAAACTTTAGCTGTCGGCAACCGCACCTCTTTTGAGATTACACTGGCGGAATCGGCTTCGGAAATCGAATCGGTAGTCGTTACTGCCTTAGGTATCAAACGTGAAGAGAAGGCGCTGAGTTATAATGTACAACAAGTTGAAGCTGAAGACATCACGACTGTCAAGGACGCCAACTTCATGAACTCGCTGACAGGTAAAGTCGCTGGCGTTACGATCAATGCTTCGTCGTCAGGTGTCGGCGGTGCATCGAAAGTCGTGCTGCGCGGTAATAAATCCATTTCGCAGTCGTCGAATGCCCTCTATGTGATCGACGGTATTCCGATGTATAACTTCGGCGGTGGTGGCGGTACGGAATTCGATTCGAAGGGTGCTACCGAAGCCATCGCGGACATCAATCCCGAGGATATCGAATCCATCTCGGTGCTGACAGGTGCAGCAGCCGCGGCTCTTTACGGCTCGAATGCTGCCAACGGTGCTGTGATGATCACCACGAAAAAGGGACAGGCTGGAGCTTTGAAAGTGACGCTTTCGAGTAATACAGAGTTTCTGAACCCGTTCGTTCAGCCGGAGTTCCAGAACCGCTATGGCACGGGACTAAACGGTCTTCAGTCCGGGTCGGCCATTTACAGCTGGGGCGAGAAATTGGCACCTGCGGCGCGTCTGGGATATACGCCGGATGATTTTTTCGAGACAGGACACGTCTACACCAACGCCGTGACGGTATCGGGCGGTACGGACAAGAACCAGACTTACTTTTCGGCAGCCTCGGTCAATTCGGACGGTATCATTCCCAATAATGAATACGACCGTTACAACTTCACATTTCGCAATACGTCCTATTTCCTGAAAGACAAGCTGCGTCTGGATGCTTCGGCCAGCTATATTTACCAGCAGGATCAGAACATGACCAATCAGGGTGTCTACTCCAACCCGCTGGTTCCTGCTTATCTTTTTCCCCGCGGGACGAACTTCGACTCCTATCGTATTTTCGAGCGTTACAATCCCGCCTCTAAACTTATGGAACAGTTTTGGTCGGACGACCTTGAGGGCGGTGACCTGCGTATGCAAAATCCTTATTGGATTGCCCACCGCAACCTACGCAATACCGATAAGAAGCGTTACATGCTGTCGTTCTCGGCCTCCTATGACATTCTTCCGTGGTTGAACGTTGCTGGCCGTGTGCGCATCGACAATGCGAACTCGCTCTATACGCAGAAACTTTATGCTTCGTCGAATACGACGATTACCGACGGCGGTAAGAACGGTCACTATACCGAACAGCGCGAATACGATACGCAGACTTATGCTGACATTATGGTGAACATCAACAAGACCTTCGGAGACGATTGGTCGCTGCAAGCCAACGTCGGCGCTTCGATCAACAACGTCAAAATCGACCAATTGTCGTACCGCGGCCCGATTCAGGAAAATGGATTGCCGAACGTGTTCAATGTTTTCGACCTCGACGATTCGAAGAAGCGCGCCGAAAAATACGGCTGGCAGGAACAGACGCAGTCGATATTCGCCTCGGTGGAAGTGGGTTGGAAACAGATGCTCTACCTGACCCTCACGGGCCGTAACGACTGGGCTTCGCAATTGGCCAACTCCCCGCAATCGTCGTTCTTTTACCCGTCGGTGGGTCTTTCGTGGGTGCCGACCTCACTTTGGGATATGGGCAATGCGCTGACATATCTGAAGATTCGCGGTTCGATCGCTTCGGTAGGTATGCCTTTTCCGCGTCACCTGACCGTTCCGACCTACGAGTACGACGCAACGAATAAAGTTTGGACAGCCAAGACACACTATCCGATCGGCGATCTTTATCCCGAACGCACCCGCACTTATGAGTTGGGCCTCGACGCGCGTCTGTGGAAGCACTTCAGTTTGTCGGCTTCGTGGTATTGGGCCGATACCTACAACCAGACGTTCGACCCGCAGATTTCTGTATCATCGGGTTATTCGACGATCTATCTCCAGACGGGCCACGTCCGCAATACGGGTGTCGAAGCGTCGCTCGGCTATCAGAACCAATGGCGCGATTTCGGTTGGTCTACGAACTTTACCTTCTCGTGGAACAAGAACGAGATCGTGGAACTGGTTCACAACTATGTGCATCCCGAGACCGGCGAACTCATCACCAAAGAACGACTGGAGATCAAGGGGCTGGGTAAGGCCAAATATATCCTTAAACCGGGCGGAACACTGGGTGACCTCTATACCAATTCCGATTTGGTCTATAACGACGACGGGTATATCGAAGTGGACAAGAACGGATTGGTAACCATCACCAAGGCTTGTGCAGTGGCAGGATTGGGAGGAAAGGTCTATCGTTCCGGCGATTATGACTATTATATTAATGAAACTATCCGCAATAACGATCCTAAAGCCGTAGGACCTTTTATTATGGCTAGCTTGGAATACGAACGTTTACAAAAGTAATTTCCGACAATGAAAAGGACTATTTTTAAAGGAATGATGTGTTTGCTTCTACTGGCTGTGGGAGCAACATCTGTTTATGCACAACAACAGCAACGCAAAGACACATTAGTCGTGGCACGCGACGGGACAGGGGAGTATCGTAACATTCAGGAAGCCGTGGAAGCTGTCCGCGCTTTTATGGATTATACGGTGACGATCTATATCAAGAACGGTATATACAAAGAAAAGCTGGTCATTCCTTCCTGGGTAAAGAATGTGCAATTAGTGGGCGAAAGTGCAGAAAAAACGATTATCACTTATGATGACCATGCCAATATCAATAAGATAGGTACTTTCCGCACCTATACGGTCAAAGTGGAAGGGAATGACATTACTTTCAAAGACCTGACGATTGAAAATAATGCGGCTCCACTGGGGCAAGCGGTAGCTCTTCACACCGAAGGTGACAGACTGATGTTTGTCAACTGTCGTTTCCTGGGAAATCAGGATACTATTTATACAGGAACCGAAGGAGCGCGTCTCTTACTCACAAATTGCTATATCGAGGGAACTACCGATTTTATTTTTGGTCCTTCCACCGCTCTATTCGAATATTGCGAACTGCATAGTAAACGTGATTCGTATATCACTGCCGCTTCCACTCCTCAAAGTGAAGAATTCGGTTATGTTTTCAAAAACTGTAAGTTGACAGCCGCTCCGGGAGTGAAAAAAGTATATTTGGGTCGTCCGTGGCGTCCTTATGCGGCAACGGTCTTTATCAATTGTGAGTTTGGCAATCATATCCGTCCCGAAGGATGGCACAATTGGAAGAATCCGGAGAACGAAAAGACAGCCCGTTATGCCGAATTCGGAAATACGGGTGCGGGCGCAGATGCTTCTGGGCGTGTGGCATGGGCTAAACAGTTGACAAATAAGGAGGCAATGAAGTATACTCCGCAAAATATCTTTAAGGAAAGCAGTAATTGGTATCCCTATAAATAAAAATACGTAGGGTTTCCGACTGTTTATGCAGCTTGAAATTTTTGTTTCCGGGCTTGGGCATTTGCTTTCCTGGCTTGAAACTCCCGTTCCAAGGCAGGAAACTGCAGTTTCCCTATGTGGGAACTGTCGTTTCTCTACGTGGAAACTAGCGTTTCTTCCCGGGGAAACTGTAGTTCCTATGCGTGGAAACTGAATTTGTCTGCGTGCAAAACAGGATCATATAAGGTGTTGCAGATAAACATCTGCAACGGTATCTGCAACAGTATCTGCAACGCTGCAATCGGTTGATTGCAAGTAAGATACAAGCAAAACGTTGCAGGTGGCAGATAAAAACAAAAAATAAAACTCGTAGGAGGGGATAAAGAATATGAAAACACTTAGGGTTAAAATGGTAGGGCTACTTGCAACGGCTCTTATTCTTTTTTCTGCATTTCGTGCAGACAAACCGGTCATCACTATCTTTATGATAGGTGATTCGACAATGGCTAACAAGAAAATAGACGGAGGAAATCCCGAACGTGGTTGGGGAATGGTACTTCCCGGATTCTTCTCCGAAGACATACGGATAGACAATCATGCCGCCAACGGTCGAAGTTCCAAGAGTTTTATCAGCGAAGGACGCTGGGAAAAAGTAATTTCTAAGGTGAAGAAAGGAGATTATGTCTTTATCCAGTTCGGCCATAATGATGAGAAAGCAGACTCTACTCGTCACACCGATCCAGGTAGTACTTTTGATGAAAATCTTCGTCGGTATGTGAATGAAACCCGCGCCAAAGGTGGAATACCGGTGTTGTTCAACTCTATCGTCCGTCGAAACTTCGTGCAGCCGAAGGATGATGCCATCGCAAAAGATGTCCGCCGCACACCGGGGGAAAAGGAACAACCGAAAGAAGGAACTGTTTTATTCGATACACATGGCGCCTATCTGGATGCTCCCCGCAATGTAGCAAAAGAACTGGGAGTGACTTTTATAGACATGAACAAGATTACTCATGACCTGGTGCAGGGACTTGGACCTGTAGAATCAAAGAAACTATTCATGTTTGTCGAACCCAATCAGGTGCCCGCTTTCCCGAAAGGTCGTGAAGACAATACTCACTTAAACGTATACGGAGCACGAACAATTGCCGGACTGGCAGTAGATGCCATCGGCAAGGAAATTCCGGAACTGGCGAAATATCTCCGTCAATTCGATTATGTAGTGGCCCAAGACGGTAGCGGTGATTTCTTTACCGTGCAGGAAGCTATCAATGCTGTTCCCGATTTTCGCAAAGACGTCCGTACCACTATCCTGATTCGTAAAGGAACTTATAAAGAGAAGCTCATCATCCCCGAATCCAAGATTAATATCTCTTTGATTGGAGAAGACGGTGCGATACTGACTTATGACGGTTTTGCAAACAAAAAAAATGTATTCGGCGAGAACATGGGAACTTCCGGTTCGTCCAGCTGTTACATCTATGCCCCCGATTTTTATGCGGAGAATATCACATTCGAGAACTCATCAGGTCCCGTAGGACAGGCAGTTGCCTGCTTTGTGTCTGCCGATCGTGTCTATTTTAAGAACTGTCGTTTTCTAGGTTTCCAGGATACCCTCTATACATACAGCAAGCAAAGCCGCCAATATTATGAAGATTGTTACATCGAAGGAACGGTTGATTTTATCTTCGGTTGGTCTACGGCTGTTTTCAACCGTTGCCACATTCATAGCAAACGGGATGGTTATGTCACCGCTCCCTCTACTGATAAAGGAAAAAAATATGGCTATGTATTCTATGATTGTAAACTGACTGCGGAACCGGAAGCCACAAAAGTGTATTTGTCCCGTCCCTGGCGTCCGTATGCGCAAGCTGTATTTATCCGTTGCGAACTGGGGAAACACATTCTTCCCGTTGGCTGGAACAACTGGGGCAAGAAGGAAAACGAGAAAACTGTCTTTTATGCCGAATATGAAAGTCGGGGCGAAGGAGCCCATCCGAAAGCGCGCGCTGCTTTCTCCCAACAATTGAAGAATCTGAAAGGATATGAGATAAATGCAGTTTTGGCAGGAGAAGACGGATGGAATCCGATAGAGAACGGAAACAAGCTGATAACGGTAAAGCGTTGATCTGACGAACAGATATGATTGTTTACTCAAGTTTCGGAAGTAGTTTAATAGGCTGAAAGCCTTCTATTATATAGCGTAGGGCATTGCCCTACGTGATAGGTATACGCCAAACATAAGCCCTGAAAGGGCGGAACTGCATATGCTCAACTGGTACACTACTTTATTGATCTGGTACAACTTTATCGATCTGGTACAACTGATAGTCAATATGCCTCTGCAATGAAACAAAAATCAAGTGAATTTACCCCTGCAATGAAACAAAAAATAGGTAAATTTACCTATGCAATGAAACAAATTTGTATATTTGTAACTGTAAATAAACAAATTACGATATGTTTGAACGAAGGATACAGAATCAGTTGCATGAGTGGGCAGAGAAAAATAATAGAAAGCCTCTGATATTGAGAGGAGCCCGCCAAGTAGGGAAGACCACTATTGTTGAGCAGTTCGGCAAAGAGTTTGATAATTTCCTGTCTTTAAACCTTGAAAAGAAAGAGGCGAAGGATTTGTTTGAGTCTACTGATGATGTAAAGATGCTGCTGCCTTTATTGTTTTTGTATGATAATAAGCCGCAGAGGCCGGGACGAACCCTGCTTTTTATCGACGAGATACAGTCGTCGCCACAAACTGTTGCATTGTTGCGGTACTTTTACGAGGAATTGCCGGAGTTGTATGTTATTGCAGCAGGTTCTCTTCTGGAAAATATGTTGGACAAACACATCTCGTTGCCTGTAGGACGGGTGGAGTATATGGCTTTGCATCCGTGTTCCTTTATTGAGTTTCTTCAGGCAATAGGAGAAGGGCGGTTTGTAGATTGGATTTTGGAAGCGCGTTTGCCGGAGGCTTTCCATCAACAATTAATGCTACTTTTTAATAGTTATGCACTGATAGGCGGGATGCCCGAAATTGTAGCGAGGTATGCTGCCAACCGAGATGTTGTATCCTTGTCCGATACTTACAATCAACTGCTAAATGCCTACAAGAATGATGTGGAAAAGTATGCGGAGACAAACACGCAAGCTGCGGTGATTCGTTACATACTGGAAGAAGGTTGGGGATATGCAGGGCAAGCTGTCACTTTAGGAGGATTTGCACAGTCCGCTTACAAAGCCCGTGAAACGGGCGAGGCTTTCCGTACTCTGGAAAAAGCATTGTTGCTGGAGTTGGTATATCCTACCACTCATACGATAATGCCAGCTACCACAGATTTGAAACGCGCTCCTAAATTGATCTGGCTGGATACAGGACTAGTAAATTATGCGGCTGAAATACAAAAAGAATATCTTCTTAGTAAAGATTTGACGGATACATGGAGAGGTATGGCTGCCGAACAAATCGTTGCGCAGGAATTAAAAGCTCTTTCCAACGAAGTAGGTAAGAAGCAAAAGTTTTGGGTACGGGCTAAAAGGGGGAGTTCTGCAGAAGTGGACTTTGTATACATATATGGCGGGAAAATCATTCCAATTGAAGTGAAAAACGGACACAACGCCCACTTAAAATCCATTCATCAGTTTATGAATGAAACGGAGCATGATTTGGCAGTTCGAATCTGGTCGGGGAATTATGCTATAGACGAAGTTACTACTAATGAAGGAAAACATTTCAAACTTATCAACCTTCCTTTTTACATGATAGCCGCATTGCCTAATATTTTAAAAAAAATAGAGACATAAGTCATGTTGGCCCGATTCTGTTAAATAGCCGCTAAAGATTGCATGATACTACAAGTATTTTTCTATCTTTACGCCACAGAACCGAGTGATATGATGAAGAAAACCTTAATTTCAGTAATTCTTTTGTTAGCTGTTGTGTTCTCAACATACGCGCAACAGCACTGTTTTTTCACCCACTATTCTACTGAAGATGGACTATCCCAAAATACGGTGATGAACATCTTGCAGGATCACAAAGACAACCTTTGGTTTGCCACCTGGGATGGTATCAACCGTTTCAACGGTTATACTTTCAAAACATACAAGGCTCGTCAGGGAAACTACATCAGTCTGACCAATAACCGTGTAGACCGTATGTATGAAGATTGTTACGGCTTTCTGTGGTTGCTGACTTATGACAACCGTGTCCATCGTTTCGACCCGAAGACAGAGACATTCGAGCAAGTGCCTGCTGCCGGAGAAGAGGGGAGTGCTTTCAATGTGCATACCATTGAAGTGATGCCGAACGGAACCGTCTGGCTGCTAACGGAAAACGATGGAGCTATCCGCATCCTGACGCATCCGGATGAGAATAATCGCTTGACATGGGATATTTATTCCAGCAAGACAGAACTGTTTCCTTCTTTACATGTATTCAAAGTTCATCAGGATAAAGCCGGCAATGACTGGTTGTTGACGGATAATGGCCTCGGTATGATCCATCCCGGAAAGAAAGAGCCGGATTCTTATTTTACGGAGACAAAAGGAAAGTTTGGCGGAATGAATCAGGCTTTCTATGCTGTGCAGGAACGTGATAAAGATATTTGCTTCGCCTCGGATCATGGACGCATCTGGTCTTATCAGAAAGAAAGCGGAGAGTTTACGTTGATCGAGCTTCCCACAAAAGGACAGATCACCTCCATTCATCCCATTGCACCGGACGTATCCGTTATTACTACCGATTCGGATGGCTTTTTTACCTACAACCTGCGAACAAAAACAAACGTACATTACTCGTTCCTGACTTGTAAGGCGTTACCCGCAAAGCCGATCCTTTCTGCTTATGTAGATCGTTCTTCGGAAGTGTGGTTCGAACAGGAAGAACCGGGTGTTGTAGCTCATTTTAATCCCTCGACCGGAGTGGTGACCCGTGAGCAAATTCCTATAGAATACAGCAATCCCGAACGTTCCCGTCCGGCTTTTCATATCCATGAAGACGTAAACGGTTATCTTTGGGTACATCCTTACGGAGGAGGTTTCTCTTACTTCGATCCTCAAAAAAAATGCTTGGTTCCTTTCTATAACGGACTGGGCAGCCGTGACTGGCGTTTTTCCAATAAGATTCACTCGGCCTTTTCCGACAAACAAGGTAATCTGTGGCTTTGTACCCACTCTAAAGGATTGGAGAAAGTGACTTATCGAAATGTACCCTTTGCGATGATGACCCCTATGCCTCATGAACACGAATCGTTGCATAATGAGGTGCGTGCCCTGTGTGAAGACAAACTGGGTAATTTGTGGGTTGGCTTGAAAGACGGTATACTTCGTATATATGATGCCGGCAAAACTTATAAAGGATACCTCACCGAAAGCGGCACGATCTCTACCACCGGTACTCCCATGCTGGGAACCGTTTATTTTGTTATTCAGGATTCAAAAGGAATCATCTGGATTGCGACAAAAGGAGACGGCCTTGTTCGTGCCGAGCCGATTTCTTCCAACGGAATGTCTTATAAACTGACCCGTTATCTTCATCGTGAAGATGATATGTACAGTTTGAGCGATAATAATGTATATTGCGTCTATGAAGATCATTATGGTCGTATCTGGCTGGCAACTTTTGCCGGAGGTATCAATTATATCACGGAGAATGAAGCTGGAAAGACATTGTTTATCAATCACCGGAACAACCTGAAAGGTTATCCCATTGATCCTTGTTACAAAGCTCGTTTCATCACTTCCGATAACAACGGACGCTTGTGGGTAGGAACAACTACGGGTGCCGTTGCTTTTGATGAGAACTTTAAGAAACCGGAGGATGTGAAGTTCTATCATTTCTCCCGTATGCCGAATGATACGCAAAGTTTGAGTAATAATGATGTCCATTGGATTATCTCCACCAAGAAAAAGGAACTTTACCTGGCTACTTTCGGCGGCGGACTCAACAAACTGGTATCTATCAGTAAGGACGGTCACGGAGAATTCAAATCATATTCCGTATTGGATGGTCTTCCTTCTGATGTTTTGCTTTCCATCCGCGAAGATAGTAAGCAGAATTTATGGATTAGTACGGAGAATGGAATTTGTAAGTTCATCCCCTCTGAAGAACGTTTTGAAAGTTATGACGAACGTAGTATCACTTTCCCCGTACGTTTTAGTGAAGCCGCTTCGGCATTAACTGCTAAAGGAAGCATGCTTTTCGGTGCCAGTGGCGGAGTCTTTATATTTAATCCTGACTCTATTCGTAAGAGCAGCTATATCCCGCCTATCGTATTCTCCAAACTGACAGTGGCCAATGAGGACATTACCCCCGGCGGCAACTCATTGTTGAAAGTGGATATTGACGACGCTGATAAATTGGTTCTTTCGCATAAAGAGAATATTTTCTCCGTTCATTTCGCGGCACTCGATTATACCAATCCGCAGAATATACAGTATGCTTATATTCTCGACGGATTTGAAAAACAGTGGACCTTTGCCGATAAACAGCGTAGCGTGACTTATACAAATCTTCCGAAAGGAGAGTATGTGCTCCGCGTCCGTTCTACCAATAGCGATGGTGTGTGGGTGGATAACGAACGTATCTTGGATATTGTCATTCTGCCTTCTTTCTGGGAAACGCCGATAGCATACGTGCTTTATATACTTTTTATTCTGATTATTATTCTTGTGGCCGTTTATATCCTGTTCACCATTTACCGGTTGAAGCATGAAGTGTCGGTCGAACAGCAGATTTCGGATATAAAACTGCGCTTCTTTACGAATATATCCCATGAGTTGCGTACTCCGCTTACGTTGATAGCAGGTCCGGTAGAGCAGGTCTTGAAGAATGATAAATTGCCGGCTGATGCCCGTGAACAGTTGGTGGTGGTGGAACGGAACACCAGCCGTATGCTTCGTCTTGTCAATCAGATATTGGACTTCCGTAAGATTCAGAACAAGAAGATGAAGATGCAAGTACAGCGTGTGGACATCGTTCCTTTCGTGCGCAAGGTGATGGATAATTTTGAGGCTGTGGCCGAAGAGCATCGGATTGATTTCCTGTTTCAGACGGAAAAGGAGCATCTTTATCTTTGGGTGGACGCCGATAAGCTGGAAAAGATTGTATTCAACCTGCTTTCCAATGCATTTAAGTATACGCCGAATGGCAAGATGATAACGATGTTTATCCGTGAAGATGAGAATACAGTTTCTATCGGTGTACAAGACCAGGGAATTGGTATCGCGGAAAATAAAAAGAAGTCCTTGTTTGTCCGTTTTGAGAATCTGGTGGACAAGAATCTGTTCAATCAGGCTAGTACGGGTATCGGACTTTCATTGGTGAAAGAGCTTGTGGAGATGCACAAGGCTACAATTTCCGTGGATAGTCGTTTGGGAGAGGGAAGTTGTTTCAAAGTCGATTTCCTGAAAGGGAAAGAACATTATGATAAGGAAACCGAGTTTATCCTGGAAGATGCGGAAGCTCCGGTAAGGATGGGGCAGGTAGTGGATATAGCCAACTCTTCCATTCAGTCTGAAACGCTGATACCCGATGAATCGGAGAAAATTGAAGCCGTTTATGAGGAAGATGCTGCGAAAGAAGAAAACTCCAAAGAACTGATGTTATTAGTCGAAGATAATCAGGAGTTACGTGAATTCTTGCGTAGTATATTTACTCCGATGTACAGGGTAGTGGAAGCTGCCGATGGTAGGGAAGGAGCGAATAAAGCATTGAAGTATCTTCCGGATATTATTATCAGTGACGTGATGATGCCCGAGAAAGACGGTATTGAAATGACGCGTGAACTGCGTGCGGATATGACAACCAGCCATATACCTATTATCCTGCTTACTGCCAAGACTACGATTGAAAGTAAACTGGAAGGATTGGAATATGGTGCGGATGATTATATCACGAAACCTTTCAGTGCTACCTATCTGCAAGCCCGTGTGGAAAATCTGTTGATGCAGCGTAAGAAACTGCAAAGTTTCTATCGGGATAGCCTGATGCATATCAATATGTCCGTTACTTCCGGCGAGTTGCCTGCGTCGACAAAGGCTATGGCTGAAGAGGAAAAAAAGATAGTGTCGGAGCGAGAAGAAGAGCAAACGCAATTACAGTCACAACAGCAACCGACCATTCCTGATATGTCTCCAAATGACCGTAAGTTTATGGATAAACTGGTGGAATTGATGGAGCAGAACATGGATAATGGAGACCTCGTAGTGGATGATTTGGTACGTGAACTGGCTGTCAGTCGTTCCGTGTTCTTCAAGAAGCTGAAGACATTGACAGGACTGGCACCTATTGAGTTTATCAAAGAAATACGCATCAAGCGTGCTACGCAACTGATTGAAACCGGAGAGTTTAATATGACGCAGATTTCATATATGGTCGGAATCAACGACCCGCGTTATTTTAGCAAATGTTTTAAGGCACAAGTGGGTATGACACCAACTGAGTATAAGGAAAAAATAGGCCGGTAATACGTAATAATAATCTTTTTGTTATTCTATTTTAGGATATAAATGATTTGAGAGACTATTCCTATGAACTTCTCAATTCATATATTCCAAACTCAAAGTGTATTTTATATGCTTTGTTTGTAAACGTTCATTTGCTTGGGAATGTATATAAAAAAGTAGGGCGAGTGTATATATTCAAATATACATTCGCCCTATCTTTTTTATATGTTTTTTAGGTAAAAACTATATTATTCACTGAACCATTGAGGGTCGCCTGCACGGTTCTTGAATAAAGCGTCTTTAATTTTGAAATTACCGTTTTCAGGATCTTCAAAGAGTTCGGCAGATGTTTTGCTATATTCGGTGCACATCGCTTGTGCCTCACTGTGCCATGCGCAATCGGTGGTATACCAGTTGTCGGAGGTCTCTTTAACGATACCCTTTATGCTACATAGTTTGTTTTTGGCATCGCTGCTACCACAGTTGGCGAATAAGCAATTTGTGATTCTGATATCATGTAGTTCCACTTTGTTTGCATCAATGAAGTGTTTTCCACTTTTTTGATCGCAAGCATAGAATGTACATTGATCGATATTGAATGTGATAGGATGCATTGTATTTTTTGCTGTTAGTGTAAATGTCGGTCCGTCGGTAGCTGCTACATTATTGAATGTACATTTACTGATATGAATGGAATTCAGATTTCCCGTCATGTCTTTAGTGTTGATGACACCATACGAACCGATTTCACTGAAGGTGGTATTAGTAAACTCTATACTATTGATGGAGCAATCCACACCGCCGCCTTGCACACGCAATATACCACGAGTTTTGGATACGTTGCATTTGTCGAAAGAGATGTTTACATCCGTTGTCATGGCATCCTGATTAATCATATAGTCGCCACTCTTACCGTTGTTGTAGAGGTTCATGTTATAAAACTTGATAGAAGTCGTATTTTCTGTGGCTGTCACTTCTTTGGGCTTGAAGTTAGGCTGTGTCCCACCGGAGGCGCCCCAGAAGATAATTGCATTTACCGATGCGGGAATGCTGAGTTTTTCCGTACGTTCGAAAGTGCTTCCAGCAGGGAAGACGAGTACTACATCTCCTTGTTGTTCGGCAAGAACCGCATCAATATCATCGCCCTCTTTCAGGTTGGCTATGTTGTATCCTTCCGGAAAGTCTTCTGTTGTTTCAAATTTACAGTTTCCTCTCAACTTCTGATTGTTATAGATAGAAACTTTGTAAGTGGTGGCAGCTTTGAGTCCTGTCAACGTAGCTTGACCAGCATTCTTCTCGTTGGCGGTGATGTCGCGGCGTGTCTCCTCTTCGGTAGATTCGATGAGGAAGTGGGTAACGTCCACTCCTGCAGTCCAGTGGATGGTGGCGTTCTTGCTGGTCACGTTGCTGCTGCTTTCGATAATTTGTTCGCTCTTCGTGGTGAAAGTGCCATCCTCCAAAGTGCACCATTTAGACGGTTGGGCAGATTCGGAACAGGAACGCAGACGCAAGTAATACGTCGTTTGCTCTTCTAGTCCTGTGATACTGTAAGGGCTGCTTGTAATGCCTTTGTCTTCTCCGTAGATGATAGAGCCTTCTTGCAGTTCGTCATTTGTAAATTCGTTTTTATTTACCTCTATGATATAGTAGTCGGTGTTGGGAGTTGCGTTCCAAATAACCTCTGCTTCGAATGTTTGGGGAGTAACCGCAAGATTGTTGCTGCGGAATAAGCG
>ENA-OPWC01001213-OPWC01001213.1-human-gut-metagenome-genome-assembly--contig:-NODE-1213-length-17971-cov-3.886693_pt1 | contig 17971 bp, 10 predicted proteins | sample MGYA00241504_ERZ502000 | MGnify/ENA primary metagenome ERZ502000 (study PRJEB25962, sample SAMEA2042005) | human gut metagenome | biome: human gut; feature: human-associated habitat; material: faeces...
GCCAAGATTCTTTATTCACAATAGAAGAAGTACCACCAAATTTGACGAAGAACCTTTTTCAACTTTATAGTAGACCAAACTTTCATTCATTTCTGCACCGTTTCATTCATTTTTATACTCTTTAATTTCATGATTAAAGAAAAGATAAAGAATTGTAGATTTAAAATGATACAAAGCAACTTATTGTGTATATTTGCGTTATTTATTGAGTAAAACTAATCAATATATTGAGTAAAAGTACTCATTCTATTGAATAAACAACAGAAAACATGTATAAAAGAGTTCAATATCAAACGATTACAAAAAGACTAAAAGAGCCTCGACATTTCCTGCAAGTAGTGTTAGGACCTCGCCAAGTTGGAAAGACTACAGTCATCAAACAAGTAGTCAATGATCTGAATCTACCTTATCAAATCTATTCGGCAGATAGTATTCCTGCTACACAGACATCTTGGATTTCAGACTGTTGGAATACGGCAAGAGTACAGATGCGAGTAGAAAAATTATCTGAATTTATTCTGATAATCGATGAAATTCAAAAAATAAAAAATTGGAGTGAAGTAGTCAAAAAAGAATGGGATGCAGATACATTCAATGATATTAATATGAAAGTCGTTCTTCTCGGCTCTTCACGTGTATTGTTAGAAAAGGGATTATCAGACTCGATGATGGGTCGCTTTGAAGAGATAAGAATGACACACTGGTCGTATCCGGAAATGCGGGATGCATTTAATATGAGTCTGGAACAGTATCTTTATTTCGGTGGATACCCGGGAGCAGCTTTTTTGATAGAAGATGAAGAACGCTGGGGACAATATATCAATGGAGCAATCATAGATGCCACTATCAATAAAGATATTTTATACGATTCCCCAATTAGCAAACCGGCATTATTACGGCAAACTTTTGAACTGGGAACTTCTTATTCCGGTGAAATCGTATCGCTGACCAAAATGGTAGGAGCATTACAAGACGCTGGAAATACAACAACGCTAGCAGGATATTTAAACTTACTGGGAGATAGCGGCTTACTGACCGGTTTACAAAAGTTTGCAATGGACAAGTCGCGCCAAAGAGCAAGCGCTCCTAAATTTCAGGTATTCAACAATGCTTTAAAAACCGTATATAATGATTTGACTTTTAAGGAGGCTATTCTCAACAGAAAAGAATGGGGACGTATTTTTGAATCTGCAATTGGTGCACATATTGTTTCCAACGCATTTACTGGTAACTATGAAGTATTTTACTGGAGAGAAAAAGATAAGGAAGTAGATTATATATTGAAAAAGAAAAACCGGATTGTAGCCATAGAAGTAAAAAGCAACAGTGAAATGTATAATGCAGGACTAGAAGAAATACGCAAAATGTATCAACCGTATGCTAGTTTCGTAGTCGGAGAAGGGGGCATGAAAGCCGAACAATTCTTAAGTATCAATCCTGCGAAGTTATTTGAATAAAGAAATACAGCAAGAAGATGCAGGCTTGAATAATGTTTTTCCCCGTATTATTCGCTAGAATCAAAGAAAGTACCTATCTTTACCGCAAGTATTTTTTATTATTCACCATTAAATGTAAAGATTATGGCAAGTAGAAGAGAACTCAAAAAGAACGTAAACTATATCGCAGGAGAATTATTCACCGAGTGTTTAATCAACAGTATGTTCATCCCTGGCACAGACAAGGTGAAAGCAGATGAACTGATGGCAGAGGTACTGAAGATGCAGGATGAATTTGTTACTCGCATCAGCCACACAGAACCAGGCAACGTGAAAGGTTTTTATAAGAAATTCCGTGCTGATTTTAATGCAAAGGTAAACGAGATTATTGAAGCTATAGGGAAATTGAACTAACAACAGAATGAAAAAAGCAATTTATAGCTTTATCTATTACCGCCTGTTAGGGTGGAAGACAAACGTTACGGTGCCTAATTATGACAAATGCGTGATATGTGCCGCTCCACACACAACAAACCTTGATTTATTTATTGGAAAACTATTTTATGGTGCTATAGGCCGTAAGACAAGTTTCATGATGAAAAAGGAATGGTTTTTCTTTCCGCTTGGAATCTTTTTCAAAGCAGTTGGCGGAATTCCCGTCGACCGCAGTCGAAAAACTTCGCTAGTAGATCAGATGGTTCATAAATTTGCCGAATATAAAAAGTTTAATTTGGCTATCACTCCCGAAGGAACCCGTAAAGCGAATCCAAACTGGAAAAAAGGCTTTTATTTTATAGCCTTGAAAGCACAGGTTCCTATCGTTCTGATTGGTATTGATTACAGCAAAAAAACGATTTCGGCAACGAAAGCTATCATGCCGTCAGGAGATATTAATAAGGACATGAGAGAAATCAAACTTTACTTCAAGGATTTCAAAGGAAAACATCCGGAGAATTTCGCTCTTGGAGAAATATGATTTAAGTATTAGGTATTAAGTATAATACTTAGTTATCATGGAGTCTATCCGTATTTCTATCATACAAACCGATATTGTTTGGGAAAATAAACAAGAAAATCTCCGTTTGCTCCACGAAAAGCTGCAAAGTCTTCGTGGAATAACGGAGATTGTTGTTTTACCGGAGATGTTTTCTACCGGATTCAGTATGCAGAGTAAAATACTGGCAGAGCCAAATTCCGGGGAAACCATTACAACACTCAAACAATGGGCCGCCAAATTCCAGCTAGCCATTTGCGGAAGCTATATAGCAACAGAGAACGAACAGTTTTATAACCGTGCGTTCTTTCTGACGCCGGAAGGAGAAGAGTTCTATTATGACAAACGACATCTGTTTCGTATGGGACGGGAAGCTGAACACTTTTCGGCCGGTGATAAACGACTCATCATCCCCTATCATGGATGGAATATCTGCCTGCTGGTTTGCTATGACCTTCGTTTCCCTGTATGGAGCCGAAACGTAGGCAACGAGTACGACCTTTTAATATATGTAGCCAACTGGCCTATCCCCCGCCGTCTGGTTTGGGATACTCTACTCCGGGCACGCGCTTTAGAAAATCAATGCTATGTATGCGGTGTCAACAGAGTAGGTACAGACGGGTACCAACTTTCATATAATGGAGGAAGTAAAGTCTACTCCGCTTTCGGAGAAGAAATCGGCTCAATTCCAGATGAAAAGGAAGGAATAACGACTGTCAGTGTAAATCTCACTGCTCTCAACCAATTCAGAGAGAAGTTCCCGGTATGGAAAGATGCAGACGAATTCCATCTATAACATTTGCCAAATAACAAATGTTAAAAACAGATTCATGTAGCAACAATACCTAGAATTCGGTAGTTAATTATATAGACTTCTTTTGTATCTTTGTCGTGAAAATACAGTCGTAAGGACGCTAATCTTACATAACTTAATTAACAACTTTATGAAAACAAATCTTAGTTCTCAAATCAGTCTCCACCGGGTCTCCCCCAGATACTACAGACCGGAGAATGCATTTGAAAAATCAGTCTTGACAAGACTCGAAAAAATCCCTACGGACATCTACGAATCCGTAGAAGAAGGTGCTAACTATATTGCTCGCGAAATAGCACAGACCATCCGCGAAAAACAAAAAGCAGGACGCTTCTGCGTATTGGCACTCCCCGGAGGTGATTCGCCCAGCCACGTATATACCGAACTCATCCGCATGCATAAGGAAGAAGGTCTTAGCTTCCGCAATGTGATCGTATTTAATATGTATGAATATTATCCGTTGGCTCCCGATGCAATCAACAGCAACTTCAATGCTTTGAAGAGTATGTTGCTGGATCACATCGATATTGACAAACAAAATATATTCACTCCCGACGGAAGCATTGCCAAAGATACCATCTTCGAATATTGCCGTCTGTACGAACAACGCATCGAAAGCTTCGGAGGTATTGATATTGCCTTGTTGGGCATTGGCCGTGTAGGTAACATCGCGTTCAACGAACCGGGTTCCCGACTGAATTCTACCACTCGTCTGATTTTGTTGGATAATGCATCACGCAACGAAGCATCCAAGATTTTCGGAACGCTGGATAATACGCCGATCAGTTCTATTACAATGGGTGTATCCACTATCCTTGGCGCAAAGAAGGTTTATCTGCTTGCATGGGGGGAAAACAAAGCAGCTATGATTAAAGAATGTGTGGAAGGTGCGATCACTGACACTATTCCGGCTTCTTATCTGCAAACTCACAACAACGCGCATGTAGCTCTTGATCTTTCAGCAGCTATGAACTTAACACGTATCCAACGTCCGTGGCTGGTAACTTCTTGCGAATGGAATGATAAACTAATCCGTAGTGCCATCGTTTGGTTGTGTCAGTTGACCGGCAAACCGATTCTGAAGTTGACAAATAAAGACTATAACGAAAACGGTTTGAGTGAACTTCTGGCACTTTACGGTTCTGCGTACAATGTAAACATCAAAATCTTCAATGATTTACAGCACACCATTACCGGATGGCCGGGTGGCAAACCTAATGCTGATGACACCTACCGTCCGGAACGTGCAAAACCGTATCCGAAACGTGTAATCATTTTCTCTCCGCATCCGGATGATGACGTTATTTCGATGGGTGGTACGCTTCGTCGTTTGGTAGAGCAAAAACATGAAGTACACGTAGCTTACGAAACTTCCGGTAATATCGCCGTTGGTGACGAAGAAGTAGTTCGTTTCATGCATTTCATCAACGGATTCAACCAACTCTTCAATAACAGTGCAGATCAGGTTATCAATGAGAAATATGCAGAAATACGTAATTTCTTGAAAGAGAAGAAAGATGGTGATATGGACAGTCGTGACATTCTGACTATCAAAGGTCTGATTCGTCGTGGTGAAGCCCGTACGGCCTGTACTTATAACAATATACCATTGGAACGATGCCACTTCCTAGACTTGCCGTTCTATGAAACAGGTAAGATTCAGAAAAACCCGATCAGTGAAGCAGACGTGGAAATCGTACGTAACTTGCTTCGTGAAGTGAAACCTCATCAGATTTTCGTTGCAGGTGACTTGGCCGACCCGCACGGAACACACCGTGTATGTACGGACGCCGTATTCGCAGCCGTTGATCTTGAAAAAGAAGAAGGTGCCAAATGGCTGAAAGACTGCCGTATCTGGATGTACCGTGGTGCGTGGGCTGAATGGGAAATCGAAAATATTGAAATGGCAGTGCCGATCAGTCCGGAAGAACTTCGTGCAAAACGTAACTCTATCCTGAAACATCAGTCGCAGATGGAAAGCGCTCCGTTCCTGGGTAATGACGAACGTTTGTTCTGGCAACGTAGCGAAGACCGCAACCGTGGCACAGCTACTTTGTATGATAAGTTAGGACTGGCTTCTTACGAAGCAATGGAAGCATTTGTAGAATACGTTCCTTTATAAGAATAATATTCTTAATTAAGAGAATATAAAACAATGAAAGAAGAGTGGGAAGTTTCGATACTTCTCGCTCTTTTTTTGTTATTTTTGCGGGGATAATTCACCACAGAGGAAAGGAGGACACGGAGTTATTATGAACAACCATTTTTATATCGCTTCATAGATTTGCCCTCCGTGTCCTCCTTTCCTCTGTGATGAAAATGAGAACAAAAGCATTGAATAATGAAAAAGATAATAGTGTTTCTTCTATGCCTTACTGTAAGTGCTAATTTTCTTTTCGCTCAAGATATTGAAAGAAATGTAAAAGAACGGCTGACGGATTACTTCAACAAATATACCGCAACAGCCAAAATCAGCACTCCTAAACTGAACAGTTTCGATATAAATTATGATCGCAAGACAATTGCAATCTATGCATCGGAGAGTTTCGCCTATCAGCCTTTCCGTCCGGAAACTGTAGAAAACATTTATAATCAAGTTAAAGAACTGCTTCCGGGGCCTGTTCATTATTACCAGCTCACCATTTATGCGGATGGAAAACCTATTGAAGATTTGGTACCTAATTTCTACCGGAATAAGAAAAAGGATAAGGAGCGGTTATCTTTGAATATAGATTATAAAGGAGCTCCCTGGGTGAAAAACATTTCACGTCCCAATGAAATTTCACGCGGACTGCAAGACCGTCATATCGCAATCTGGCAAAGCCACGGCAACTACTTCAAAAATGATAAAAACGAATGGGGATGGCAACGCCCTCGATTATTCTGCACCACGGAAGATATGTTCACTCAATCTTTCGTTCTTCCATACGTGATTCCCATGTTGGAGAATGCTGGAGCGATTGTTTATACTCCCCGTGAACGGGATACGCAGAAGAATGAAATCATCGTAGATAATGACACTCCCAATGCTTCCCTTTATCTGGAAGTGGGTAGCAAAAAAGCTAATTGGACAAATGCTCCGGTAAGAGGATTTGCTCAAAAGAAAACGATTTATAAAGAGGGAGAGAATCCTTTCACTGACGGAACCTGCCGTTTCATACCAACCGAAAGAAAGAAAAAGAAGAATAAAGACCAAGTATTTGCAGAATGGGTACCTACTCTACCGACAACAGGCAAGTATGCTGTTTATGTTTCTTATCAGACACTCCCCAATAGTGTAAGCGACGCCAAATATCTGGTATTCCATAACGGAGGAGTAACCGAATTTAAAGTTAATCAGAAAATAGGTGGAGGCACATGGGTTTACCTCGGAACGTTTGAATTTGATAAAGGGAACAACGACTACGGCATGGTGGTACTTAGCAACGAGAGCAGCGAACATGGAGTTGTATGCGCCGATGCGGTACGTTTTGGAGGTGGAATGGGAAACATTGCCCGTGGAGGAAGAACCAGCGGGCTACCCCGTTACTTGGAAGGAGCACGCTACTCTGCGCAATGGGCGGGAATGCCATACGAAGTATATGCAGGACGCAAAGGTGAAAACGACTATACAGACGACATCAACACACGTTCCAACGCTATCAACTATTTGTCGGGCAGTTCTGTCTACAACCCGCAACAATCGGGTTTAGGCGTACCTTTGGAAATGACTATGGCGTTGCACAGTGATGCCGGATGCAGCAAGACTGATGAGCTTATCGGATCGCTCGGTATCTATACCACCGATTTCAATAATGGAAAGCTGAATACAGGAACAGACCGGTATGCATCACGTGATTTAGCCGATATTCTGCTCACACAGATTCAGAAAGATATTTATTCAAGTTACAGCATCCCCTGGACACGCCGCAGTATGTGGAACCGGAATTACAGTGAAACACGTCTCCCGGCTACACCTTCTACGATTATCGAACTGCTCTCCCATCAGAACTTCGCAGATATGCAGTTAGGGCATGATCCGAACTTCAAGTTTACAGTGGGACGAGCCATTTACAAAGGTATTTTGCAGTTCATTACCAGCCAGCATGATAAAGAATATATAGTTCAGCCCCTGCCAGTCAGCAATTTCGCCATTCAATTCGGAAAGAAAAAGAATACGCTGGAACTTTCATGGAAAGGTGAAGATGATCCGCAAGAACCGACTGCACGCCCACGAGAATACATCGTATATACACGCATCGGTTATGGAGGCTTTGACAATGGAACCTTAGTCAGCAAAACGTCCCACACCGTTAAAATAGAACCAGGGCTCGTTTATTCATTCAAAGTGACTGCCGTAAACCGCGGCGGGGGAAGTTTTCCCTCCGAAATCCTTTCCGCTTATAAAGCCAAACGCGAACAGGAAAAGGTAATTATCATCAATGGCTTTGACAGAATCAGCGGTCCGGCGGTCGTTAATACTTCTGAAAGAGCAGGATTCGATTTATCACAAGATCCCGGAGTCCCGTATATATCAAACATTTCGTTTTGCGGAGCACAAACAGGCTTCGACCGTACACAAGCCGGAAAAGAAGGAAAAGGCAGTCTGGGACATAGCGGAAACGAGTTAGAAGGAATGAAAATAGCAGGGAACACATTCGATTATCCTTTTATTCATGGAAAAGCGATTCAGGCAGCCGGCAAATATAGTTTTGTGTCATGCAGTGACGAAGCGGTAGAAAACGGATTGGTTACGTTAGAAGATTATCCGGTGGTAGATTATATCCTGGGACTGGAAAAAGAAGACCCCGCAAATAAAGCGTACTACAAGACATTCTCCTCGGCTATGCAACGAATTATGACCAGTTATTGTCAGTCGGGAGGTAGTCTATTTGTCAGCGGTGCTTATGTAGGAAGCGATATGAGCGGCACACAAGGCAACCGGGAGTTTACAGAGAAAATACTGAAATATGGTTATCAAAGTAGCCTGACGGATAAGAGTGCAAATCAGATTAAAGGATTGGGGCGCACGATCACGATCCCGCGTCTGCCCAATGAGAACAGTTATGCGGTTCCTGCAGCAGATTGCATCGTTCCCGTAGATACTGCTTTCCCTGTATTTACGTATGTACCCGGCAATCAGAGCGCAGGTATCGCTTACAAAGGAAACTACCGCACTTTTGTATTGGGCTTTCCTTTCGAAAGCATCCAGTCGGAAGCGGATCGGGCAACCATCATGGCAGGCATCTTGGGATTCTTTACTCAAAAATAAAAAATATCCTTTTTTTTTAATCCGTTTCTCATTTTAAATTCTATCTTTGCTACTATAATAACCTTTAAAACTAAAAAACAATGTATACTATACAAGCAAATCCTAGCGGTACACGCAGCATAGAAGTATCTAATGAAAACTTGAGAACAATTGAGAAATATGCTCTGTTCCGTCATCTTATCGACAGTACCGGTATTGTAGATGAAGCAGTTCTGGATAAGTTGAAACTTAATATCCGCTCCCTTATCGCCAGTCAGGAAGAAGACAGTAAAGACTTGCTGGACCTTTGTATCGACGTGATTTATCACAATAATATGAAGGCATTCGGTCTGCAACAGCTCATTAAGCTCTATCTTACCTGGCTTTCCAACACGGAAGCGGAAGAAGAGGAGGAATAATGATTACGGTAGATACCTGCGGAATAACAGCATACAGTCCGCTGATTCCTGCAATAAGAGCAATGTGCACTGCCTCTCCGGGAGAAACGATAGAGATTATCATGAACCATGCTGACGCGTTTCAGGATCTAAAGGAATATCTGTCCGAACAAGGTATCGGTTTTCGTGAAATCTATGATGGAGAACAAATGACATTACAGTTCACAATCAATGGGAAGTTATAAAAAAACATCTCAATGATTGAAGCAAAACATCCCGATAATCGAAGTTAAACATCTCAATGAATAAAAAAATCATTGGGATGTTTTTTATTATCCGTATCTTTGCAGCATGAAAGAATATCGATTGACTGACTGGTTACCTACTACCAAGAAAGAAGTAGAACTTCGCGGATGGAATGAATTGGATGTCATTCTATTCAGTGCTGACGCCTATGTGGATCACCCTTCTTTTGGTGCTGCCGTTATTGGACGGATTCTTGAAGCGGAAGGTTTGAAAATAGCCATTGTACCCCAGCCCAACTGGCGTGACGACCTGCGTGACTTCAAGAAGCTGGGACGCCCACGGCTATTCTTCGGCATCTCCGGTGGATGCATGGATTCGATGGTAAATAAATACACAGCCAACAAACGATTGCGCAGTGAAGATGCATATACCCCGGACGGTCGTCCGGATATGCGTCCGGAATATCCTTCTACGGTTTATAGCCAGATACTAAAGAAACTTTATCCGGATGTTCCCGTAGTTATCGGAGGAATCGAAGCCAGTTTAAGACGGTTAAGTCATTACGATTATTGGCAGGACAAAGTGCAAAAGAGCATTTTATGCGACAGCGGTGCCGACCTGCTCATTTACGGAATGGGAGAAAAACCACTTCCAGACCTGGTGAAGAATATGAAAAGTCTGCTTACTGCTGAAGAGCCAGTACTGACAAGTAATAAATTCAGAACAATTATCGGATCAGTTCCTCAAACAGCCTATCTTTGCCGTGCAACAGAATGGACCTCTGCCGAAGATGACCTTCCACTTTATTCGCACGAAGAATGTCTGGCAGATAAAAAGAAACAGGCTAGTAATTTCCGGCATATCGAAGAAGAATCTAACAAATATTCGGCTTCCCGAATCACGCAAGCCGTCGGAAACAAGATAGTAGTAGTCAATCCTCCATATCCTCCGATGAGCCAGGAAGATCTCGATCGTTCGTTTGATTTGCCATATACCCGGCTACCTCATCCTAAATATAAAGGGAAACGGATTCCGGCTTATGACATGATTAAGTTTTCCATCAACATTCACCGGGGATGTTTCGGCGGTTGTGCCTTCTGCACCATTTCCGCTCATCAGGGAAAGTTTATCGTCAGCCGTAGCAAAGAGTCCATACTGAAAGAGGTGAAAGAGGTCATCCAGTTACCCGATTTCAAAGGATATTTAAGCGATTTGGGTGGTCCTTCCGCTAATATGTATCAGATGAAAGGAAAAGACGAAGCTATTTGCAAGAAGTGCAAACGACCGTCATGTATCCATCCGAAAGTTTGTCCGAATCTAAATACCGACCATCGCCCCCTGCTGGATATTTACCGTGCAGTAGATGCCTTGCCCGGAATAAAAAAATCGTTTATCGGTAGCGGAGTACGCTATGACCTGTTACTTCATCAAAGTAAAGATGAAGCGATCAACCGCAGCACTGCCGAGTATACCCGTGAATTGATTGTCAATCACGTAAGTGGTCGGCTGAAAGTAGCTCCGGAACATACCAGTGACCGGGTATTATCTGTGATGCGCAAACCTTCTTTCGAGCAATTTGAAACATTCAAGAGGATATTCGACCGTATCAACCGGGAAGAGAATCTGCGTCAGCAACTTATACCGTACTTTATCTCTTCACACCCCGGCTGCAAGGAAGAAGACATGGCGGAACTGGCTGTTATCACCAAACGGCTGGACTTTCATCTGGAGCAAGTACAGGACTTTACCCCTACTCCGATGACTGTAGCCACCGAAGCATGGTACAGCGGATTTCATCCCTATACACTGGAGCCTGTATTCAGTGCCAAAACACAACGGGAGAAACTGGCACAACGACAATTCTTCTTCTGGTATAAGCCGGAAGAACGAAAGAATATTCTGAATGAGTTAAGACGTATCGGCCGACAGGATCTGATAGACAAGTTATACGGAAAGAGAAACAAATGAAACCATTAAAACGGCTTCCCTATTGACTTTGCCTTTTAAATTTCGTATATTTGTAGAAACAAATCCGGAATTAAAAGCATGAAACGTACAAATATAAAGACATAAAGATATAATTTACATGTATGAGAGTACATTGTAAGGAGTAAGAATGGGGTGAAGTCCGCAAGGATTTCACCCCATTTTGTTTAATTAATTCCTCACATTCCGAAGAATTTAGCAAAATATAGTTTATAATAAACTTGGGGACCGTTTATAATAAACTCTCTCGTTATTTATTAAAAACGATGAAGGAGTTTATTCGATTCCGGGGGTGTAGTGTAAGAAAGGGAGAAAACTTTTTTTGAGTAAAGTTCTCTTCCTTTCTTTATGTGGTAAAAATATGATATATTAATAGGACTGTTTTGATAGTGGTGATTTGTTTACAAACGAGCGCTTCTATCTGTAAGAATCTCTTTTTCGTTAGACTTTTGGATAATATGTTTCTTTCATTTGGTATTATTATATACGTATTAATGTGAGTATATTTTGGGAGGATTGTTTGATCGTTTTATAATACAAAGAATATGGATAAAATGTGAGTGTATACTGGTTATAGTTGAAGTCCTGTCGGGATAATCTTTTTAGAGTGTTAGCTGAAAAAGCCTTTAAATAAACGTTAAACTAGCCTGGATACCGACTAAAAAGTATTTTTTCCAACCTATATCCTTTATTTTCTCCTCGAATTAATTGCAAATTAATTACTAAATTAACTAGCGGGACTTACATTTGTGCCAGTTATCATAAAATTCTAATAAATGAAAAAGTTGCTGGTACTATTAACAATGCTTCTTACATCCTTCTTTGCTGAAGCGCAAAAAAGCAGAGACTATTGGAATAACAAGCTAAAGTTTATCTCATTCCGACTACCTCCTCCGGTAGGATATATTCCGAAGATTGGTCAATCCTGTTGTAACTAACCGAATAAATAAATTAAATATATATGAAATATCTTATCAGCTTTTTATTCTTAGCTCTTGCATTTTCAATGAAAAGTGAGGCTAAAGTGACATTACCTTCCATACTTGGAGATAATATGGTATTACAGCAGCAAGCAGAAGTCAAACTATGGGGAAAAGCCCGTCCCAATGCTACTGTAACGGTGAAGACTTCGTGGAACGGGCAGACATATAAATCCTCATCGGATGGCAAGGGAGGCTGGTCGTTAACAGTATCTACCCCTGTTGCGGGAGGCCCTTACAAGATCATCTTCAATGACGGCGAATTACTGACGTTGCAGAATGTACTGATCGGTGAAGTCTGGTTCTGCTCCGGACAGTCGAATATGGAAATGCGTATGATGGGAAATGCAGCGCAACCCATTGACAACTCGCTTGAAACGCTACTGAACTCGGGAAATTACCGCGACCGTATTCGTTTTATCACTGTTCCGAGAACTAATGAAACAGAACGTCGCATGGATTTTGAGAAAAGAAAATGGGAAGTATCGTCACCTGAAACGACCATTGATTGCAGTGCTGCCGCCTATTTCTTTGCCAGACAACTGACTGAAAGTCTCCATCTCCCGGTAGGAATGGTTATCAACAGTTGGGGAGGTTCGGCTATCGAAGCATGGATGGATGAACCGACATTGAAAATCGTTGAAGGTATGGATATTGAAGCTGCCAAAAATCCCAAGAGGGGAGTTCATCAACGTTTGGAATGTCTGTACAACTCGATGTTATGGCCTGTTAAGAACTTCACGGCACGTGGTTTCCTCTGGTATCAGGGAGAATCGAACATATCCAACTATCAATTCTATGCTCCGATGATGACTGCTATGGTGCAGCTATGGAGAAATGTATGGGAAGATCCCGCTATGCCTTTCTATTATGTGCAGATTGCTCCTCATAAATATAAGGACAGCCGGGATACGGGTGCCGCTTTATTGCGTGAAGCACAGATGGAAGCCCTGAAAACGATTCCTAATTCGGGCATCGTACCCACTACGGATATTGGTGATGAATTCTGCATCCATCCGCCACAGAAAGATGTAGTAGGGCTTCGGTTGGCTACGCTTGCATTGACTAAAACATACGGCATCGGCCGATTGCCGTCCAACGGTCCGATGATGACTAAAGTAGACTATGAGGACAATAAGGCCATAGTAACATTCAATAACGCACCTGCGGGACTGTTCCCTACTTTCGCCCAACTGGAGGGATTCGAGATTGCAGGAGCCGACAAGAAGTTCTATCCAGCGAAAGCGAAGATTATAGGACGTACCAACACGGTAGAAGTATCAAGCGAAGAGGTTGCCCAACCGGTTGCCGTGCGCTATGCTTTCCGTAATTACGTAGGAAATATCACGCTGCGCAACACTTTCGGATTGAGTGCTTTCCCGTTCCGCACGGATACGTGGGATGACGTTAAATAAAGAGCTCTATAGAGGGGATAGTTACCCGGGTTACAGGAGATATAGATCCAATCTGTTGGCAATATATGTCCTGCGTGTTGGGTATATAGATCCAACATGCAGGGTATATAGTTCCTGCAAACAGAAGATATATCGCCAATAAAACAGGCTATCATAGCTTGTGGAGCAGATAACTGCCTACGAAAACTAAACGGAATTAAACCGGAATGAACGGGGCTAAACTGAACGGGATTAAATTAAACTGAAAAACAGAACTGAACAGGATTAAACCGAACCTGATAACTAAAGAAAGGAAATTATGAAACGATCCATCTTATCTATATGTATACTGCTGGCATCGGTTTCTCTGGTCTTCGCCAATATCTACAAGAAATATGACGTTAGATCAGGGTTATCGGGCAATTGCGTCCGGAGCATCCTCCAAGATAGCATCGGATATATGTGGTTTGCAACACAGGATGGGTTGAATCGTTTCAACGGTATCGAATTTACCAACTACGGACATTCGTCAGAAAACAGTGGAAACAGTTATATGAATATAGTAACGATCTGCCGCCATCAGGATAACAATCAGATTTGGGTGGCCAGTACAGAGAAGCTGTATTTATTCGACTCGCGGGAGGAAAAGTTCTCCGTATTCGATGCACAGACGGAAGACGGGGTGACAGTCAACAGTGCTTTCGGAATGGCTTATGACAACAACGGGCAGTTATGGATCGGAACAGCTAACGGACTGTTTGTCTACAACGAAAAAAAAGGTACGTTGAGGCAGTATCTACATTCTCTTTCCGATCCTCATTCATTGCCGGACAATCATGTGTGGGTGATTTATAATGATTCGTTCGGGACGATCTGGATAGGCACTCGGAACGGTCTGGCGAAATACAACCAACGGACGGACAACTTCACAGGGTATATATCCGAGGACACTTCTTTCGGACGCCCTGCCTGCAACGAGATTATCTCTTTGATGGAAAGTTCGCAGGGAGTATTATGGGCGGGTACATGGTATGGAGGACTGGCACGTTTCAATAAGGAAACGGGGCAATTCCGCTATTACTTCGGAGAAGGGGACACGCTTACCATTCCGCGCATCCGCACCTTGTTTCAACGGACGGCCAACTCTTTCTATCTCGGTTCCGACGACGGACTTTATACATTCAACACCACAACAGGAGAATGTCTGCCTACCGACGACGAACAAAATAAAGAAAGTATCTATGCCTGTTATCAGGACAGGGAGGGGGGAATCTGGATCGGGACTTATTTCAGTGGAGTGAGTTACCTGTCTCCCAAGCATAAGGATATCGAGTGGTATTATCCCAATGGTACGGAAAATTCTCTTTCGGGAAATGTTATCAGCCAATTCTGCGAAGATCCCGACGGTAACATTTGGATTGTTACCGAAGACGGGGGCTGAATCTCTTTGATCCCCGGACGAAGAAGTTTAAAAACCATCTGTTGAGAAGCAGTAACCCTAATATCGGTTATCACAATATCCATGCACTGCTCTACAATGAAGGAAAATTGTGGATTGGCAGTTTTTCCCGGGGATTATATATCCTGGATATTCAAACGGGAAAAACGAAAAACTACCGCCATAACCGCGCAAACCCACACTCTATTCCTAACGATCATATCTACTCCATCTATCAAACGAAGGATGGCAGCATTTATTTGGGTACGCTTTCCGGATTCTGTCAGTATGACCCGGAAAGTGATTCTTTCCGGACATTGGAGCCTTTAAGCCATATCTTTATCTACGATATGGTGGAAGACCAGTATGGGGACTTATGGCTGGCAAGTAAAAGAGACGGTATCTGGCGTTACAACCGCCAGACCGGTAAGCTGCACAACTACCGTAACGATCCGGCTAACCCAGCTTCTACCTGTAGCAACTGGGTAATCCGTGTGTATATCGATCACAAACAGCACCTATGGTTCTGCACCGAAGGCGGTGGCATCTGTCGTTATCACTATCAGGAAGACCGCTTTGAAAACTTCTCCACCAAAGAGAATCTGCCAAACAATATCATCTATGGCATACTGGATGATCAATCGGGTAACTATTGGCTTTCTTCCAACAGGGGACTGATCCGGTATGAACTGCAAAACAAACGGGCACAACTCTATACCATCGAGGACGGATTGCAAAGCAACCAGTTCAATTTCCGTTCTTCCCTGCAAGCCAGTGACGGGAAATTCTATTTCGGTGGGGTGAACGGGTTTAATAGTTTCTATCCGTTCAAGTTATCTATTAATAAGGTAAGACCTACGGCGTCTATCTCGGCGGTATATATGCACAGTCCCGATGACAAGGTGAGCCTTAGCAAACGTATTCCTGCTCTTAGCGGACAGGTAACTGTTCCTTACCAGGTGGTATCGTTCGACATCACATTCGAAAGCCTTAGTTATGTGGCTCCCAGCAAGAATTTATATGCCTACAAACTGGACGGTATTCACAAAGAATGGATATACACGGACAAACATAATGTATCTTTTCTCAACCTGCTTCCGGGCGAATATACTTTCCGTGTAAAAGCCAGTAACAACGATGAAGATTGGAGCAATGACGACTGTTGCCTGCATATTGAAATTCTTCCTCCACCCTGGAAAACGATCTATGCCAAAATTTTCTATTTACTAATTGCATGTGGTCTCGCATATTTTCTGGTTAGGCTTTATCTGCGTAAGCAACAGGCTGTGAAAGTAAGAAAGATGAAAGAGATGGAACAAATCAAGAATCAGGAGTTGTTCCAGTCGAAAATTACATTCTTCACTCAAGTGGCACATGAAATCAAGACTCCGGTAAGCCTTATCAAAGCTCCGCTAGAAGCTATTTTGGAAACCCGTGAATGGAACAGTGAAGTAGAAAGCAACCGGTCTGTGATACAGAAGAACACCAACCGGCTGATGGAGCTTATCAAGCAACTGCTCGACTTCCGCAAAGTGGATAAGGAAGGGGATACGCTTTCATTCAATGAAGTAGATATTAACCGGATGATTGAGGATATCATCGACCGTTTCCGTGCCATCTCCCTGACCGGAATATCTTTCAGTGTTTCTCTGCCCGAGGAACATCTGCAATATAATGTAGATCAAGAGGCTTTAACAAAAATCGTCAGTAATCTGCTGACCAATGCCATGAAATATGCCCGTACCTGTATCAGGATGATTATGGACGAACATTTGTCTTCCGAAGGACGTATTCTTTCTATTTGTGTACGTGATGACGGTCCGGGGATTCCGCAAGAGGAATGCGGTAAGGTGTTCGAACCGTTTTATCAAGTGGGAAATGCCGGTAATAACGGATCGGGAGTAGGTATCGGACTAAGCTTGGTTAAATTATTGGTCGAAAAGCATAATGGGAGAGTTTATATCAACCCTAATTATACCGATGGTTGCGAAGTGTGCGTCGAAATTCCTTATTTGGAGAAAAGAATTCCGACGGCCCACGCCGTCATTTCCATGCCCGACAAGGTTCCCGCTTTGGAAGAAGAGGGCGAACCCGCCGGTTACTCTCTTCTGGTAGTGGAAGACACGACGGATATGTTGGAATTTCTGGCTAAGAATCTGGGAAACGCCTATACGATTCATACCGCTACCAATGGTAAGGAAGCATTGGAATGTCTGGAAACAACAACGGTGGATTTGATTATCAGTGACATCGTCATGCCTCACATGGACGGATTTGAACTACTAAAGTCCATCCGTTCCGACAATATGCTTTGCCACATCCCGTTTATCCTGCTTTCGGCACTCGACAGCATCGATTCGAAAATTGCGGGTCTTGATTATGGCGCAGACGCTTATATAGAAAAACCTTTCTCTCCAAGCCACATGAAAGCCACCATCAATAATCTGCTGGAAAACCGGCGTATGCTGTTCAACCACTTTACAACCGTTCCGAATATGTCATACGACCAGACATTAATGAACAAAACAGACGTAAAATGGTTGAACACGATTAATGAAATCATTACCCGAAATTTCACCAATGAAGAATTTACCATCGATAAGATGGCAGAAGAGATGGCTATCAGCCGTTCCAACTTACAGCGCAAGTTGAAAGGGCTGACCGGAATGCCGCCCAATGATTATATCCGGTTGATACGTCTCAAGACTGCCGGAGAACTTCTGCGTGAAGGAGAATACCGGATCAATGAGGTTTGTTTCATTGTAGGATTCAATAATCCTTCGTACTTTGCCCGTTGCTTTCAGAAGCAGTTCGGGATATTGCCGAAAGATTATGTGAAGAAAGGAAACATTATCAGGGAAGTACACATTCTCAAGCATTCCCACTGCGATGAGAAAAAATACTCATTATAATGAGAAAAAACTCTCACTGCAATGAGAACTTTTTCTCATTGCAGTGAGAATATACCCTTGTCAGAATAAGCTGAAACAGCTCATGAAGCCAATAAAAGGGCGAGCAATAAAATAGGAAGTATAAAACTTCTGAATTCTATTAG
>ENA-OPWC01001217-OPWC01001217.1-human-gut-metagenome-genome-assembly--contig:-NODE-1217-length-17934-cov-2.527378_pt1 | contig 17934 bp, 23 predicted proteins | sample MGYA00241504_ERZ502000 | MGnify/ENA primary metagenome ERZ502000 (study PRJEB25962, sample SAMEA2042005) | human gut metagenome | biome: human gut; feature: human-associated habitat; material: faeces...
CTCCCATCCCTTCAGTTGATATCAATAACTGTGATTCATCCGTCCGTCCAAAAAACAGCAGAATCTCGCTGGTATGGAAGTATGTGTGATCAAACCGACATCTGTTGAGGATGCAAGAGAGATCACGGAGACATTGTTAAACAACCGCACAGTTGTTTTGAATGTGGAGGGATTAGATGTAGAGATTGCGCAGCGTATCATTGACTTTACCTCTGGTTCCTGCTTTGCAATCAGCGGAAATCTTCAGAAGATTTCGAATTACATTTTCATTATCACTCCGGCAGCGGTTGATATTTCAGGTGATTTCCTGAATATTGTAGACTCTTTTGATACGACCAGAGGACTGTAGAGAACGACATTATGAATGAGCAGGAACTTTGCAAAAAGAAGTTAATAGATTTATCCAGACAGGCAAATAGAAAGGGAATCGTTTTATTCAGCGATTTCCTTAATTTAAATGAACTGAATATTTACCACCAGAACGAAAAGTTTTTTGAGACAAAGACAGAAGCTTCTGGAGGTGTTCCTTTTGCAGAGCGTCAGATAGTTGCATTTATACCTGATGCTCTTTATTATGAGTGGCAGTTTCCAATTGCATATCTTGAGATTGTTCCATCTTATCCAAAGTTTGCAGAAAAATTAGGACACAGGGATATTTTAGGTTCTATGATGAATCTTGGTGTTGACCGCTCAAAATTAGGCGATATTGTAATCTGTGAGGACAAATATTTTTTAATCTGTGAGGAGAGCATGGCGCCTTATTTTATGGAGAATCTTGATAAAATACGTCATACAGTTGTAAAGCTATCTCCTGTGTCAGCAGATGCGTTAGGACAGCAGCAGAAATTTGAAGAAAAAGATGGAATCATCACTTCGAACCGTTTAGACAGCATGATCGCATGTGTCTACAAATTTTCCAGAAGCCAGGCATTGGAATTTTTCAAGGCGGAAAAAGTATTTGTGAATGGCAAATGTGTTCAGAATCCATCCTATCGCTGTAAGGAAGCAGATATTATTTCGGTGCGTGGTTATGGCCGTTTTGTTTTTGAGCGGGAGATGGGCGAAACAAACAAAGGAAGAATGAAAGTTCGCTATAAATTATATGGATAAGTGAGGGCTATCGTTATGGCAAAAGATTTACCGGTAACTTTAGATGGAAAAGTGATCTATCACATCAAACTGACAGATTCCTTTCAGGGGCTGGCAGAGGAGTTAAAGCAGCTTGGATATCAGGCTGACCAGAAAATCTGTATTATTTCAGATTCGAATGTTGCAAAACTTTATGCAGAGACTGTGAAAAATATCTTAACAAAAAGCTTTCCACAGATTTTCTGTTATGAATTTCAGGCGGGGGAAGCGAGCAAAAATACAGATACCGTCAATGGTGTTTATGAATTTTTAATACAGAATCATTTTGACCGGCATGATCTTATGATTGCATTAGGCGGAGGCGTTGTAGGTGATCTCACCGGATTTACAGCAGCAACCTACCTGCGCGGCATTGATTTTATCCAGGTACCGACTTCACTTCTTTCCCAGGTTGACAGCAGCATTGGCGGCAAGACCGGTGTTGATTTTATGCAGTATAAGAATATGGTCGGAGCCTTTTATCAGCCGAAACTTGTATATATGAACTTAAATGTATTAAAAACATTGCCAAAAGACCAGCTTATCTCTGGTTTTGGAGAGATTTTAAAACATGGTCTGATCAGAAACCACGATTATTTTCTGTGGATGAATGAACATGAGAAAGAAATTCTTGCATTAGATTATAACACTCTCGAGGAAATGGTCTATCAGAGCTGTCTGATCAAACGGGATGTGGTTGAACGTGATCCAAAGGAAAAGGGGGAACGTGCGCTGCTTAATTTCGGGCATACCATCGGACATGCTGTGGAGAAGCTTTCGGATTTTGGATTGTCACATGGTGTCTGTGTAGGACTAGGCATGGTTGCAGCCTCTTATATTTCCTGTCAACAGGGAAATCTCACGAAAGAGCAGCTTTCTTTTATCGAGGAGACATTAAAGCATTTTGGATTGCTGGTCCGTGTATCCGGACAGAATCCGGATGATGTATTAAGAACAACGAAGCTGGATAAAAAAATGGTTGGAAACCAGATTAAGTTTATCCTGTTAAAGACACCGGGAGATGCCTATATTGAAAAAAATCTGACCGATGAACAGATTTTGGAAGGAATATTTTATATTTATGGAAAAGAAAACTAATACTTTAAAAAAAGCACTGACAGGAATCATCCTGTCGGTCATTCTGATCGTGATCGATCAGGTCACAAAATTAATGGCAATCCATGGATTAATGAATCAACAGCCATTCGTGATCTGGGATGGAGTTTTTGAGTTACATTATCTGGAAAACCGTGGAGCTGCATTTGGAATCTTACAGGGAAAGAAGATCTTTTTTGTGGTTTTTACGCTGATTGTACTCTGTCTGATCGCGTATCTTTACCTGAAACGTATTCCAGACGAGAAAAAGTTCCGTCCGATGGACGGTATCTGTATCCTGTTTTTTGCCGGAGCATTGGGCAATTTTATTGACCGTGTTTTCCGCAATTACGTGGTCGATTTCTTTTATTTTAAACTGATCGATTTTCCGGTTTTTAATGTGGCGGATATATATGTGACAGTCGCAGCATTTGCAATGATCATTCTGGGATTGTTTTATTATAAAGAAGAGGACTATAATAAAATTTTTCATGATTAACGTTCTGCACAGCAAATATGCAGACCTGCTGAAAAATAAGGATCAGTGATATGCAAAAAGAAACATTTGAAGTAGAATACGAATATGAGGGCGAGCGTCTGGATAAGTATGTAAGTATCCTTTTTCCAGAGCAATCGCGCTCTTTTTTTCAGAAATTAATTAAAGATGGAAATGTCTCTGTCAATGACAAGGTTCAGAAGGCAAATTACCGGCTAAAAACCGAAGATCTGGTGACGGTAGAAATCCCGGATGCTGTAGAGACACAGATTCTTCCGGAAGATATCCCGCTGGACATTCTTTACGAGGATGATGATCTTTTAGTGGTCAATAAACCGAAGGGAATGGTCGTGCACCCATCAGCAGGTCATTACAGTGGCACACTGGTCAATGCGATTATGTATCACTGCAAGGATAGTCTTTCCGGTATCAACGGAGAAATACGTCCGGGAATCGTACACCGTATTGATATGGATACCACAGGCTCTCTGATTGTCTGCAAAAATGATGAGAGTCATGTTTTTATTGCAGAACAGATCAAAGAACACAGTGTAAACCGCAGATACCGGGGAATCGTCTATGGCGTTGTCAGGGATGATGAGGGAACGATCCATGCTCCGATTGGAAGACATCCGGTTGACCGCAAGAAAATGGCCATCAATGAAAAAAATGGAAAAGATGCAATCACACACTATAAAGTCTTAGAGCGTTTTGATAAATATACTTACATGGAATTTAAGTTAGAAACCGGAAGAACGCACCAGATCCGTGTTCACATGGCAAGTATTGGGCACCCATTATTAGGAGATACGCTTTATTCCAATGGAAAAAGTCCCTATAAATTGCAGGGACAGACATTACACGCCATGACCATTGGATTTATTCATCCAAGAACCAGAGAATACATGGAAATCTCTGCACCATTGCCGGAATATTTTGAAAAAATACTACGTGACTTACGTTAAAATACTACGCATTATCTTGATATAAATGGACAAGAAGTTTTTACAGTTACAATATTATGGAAAAATGTTAGAAAATTCAAAATAAATCTTTCCAATTTTTGATAAATACGCTATAATAAAGATAAATAAAAAACTTGCGTAAAGGTGGGATTGATATGGCAAATAAAATATATACGATCGGTAGAGAATTTGGCAGCGGCGGAAGAGAAGTAGGTGAAAAACTTGCTGCAAAGCTTGGTATTAAGCTTTACGATAAAGAACTTTTACAGCAGGCTGCAAAAGACAGCGGATTTTGTGAAGAGATTTTTGAGAACCATGACGAAAAACCGACAAACAGTTTTTTATATTCTTTAGTTATGGATACATATTCTGTCAGTGGTTATTCTGCAGCACCGTTTTTGGATATGCCATTAAATCACAAAGTTTTTCTGGCGCAGTTTGAAACGATCAAGAAAATTGCAGAAAAAGAATCCTGCGTGATTGTCGGACGCTGTGCAGATTATGCATTATCTGATAACCCTGATTGTATCAATATTTTTATTCATGCAGACTTGGATGTACGTATCAAAAATGTCAGCAGGAATCTGAATATTACAGAGAATAAAGCCAGAGATATCATCAATAAGACGGATAAACAGCGTGCAAGCTACTATAACTATTATACAAGCAAGAAATGGGGAGATTCTAAGAGTTATAATCTTTCTCTTGATGCTGGTAAGCTTGGCACCGATAACTGCGTGGAAATGATCCTGAAGTTCAGAGAATTGATGGATGCAATGAAATAAAATGAATTAAGAATTGAAATGTTGTGATCCCTCATGGAAAAGTCCATGAGGGATTTTTGATAAAAAGCCGTTGCGGAACGTTGTCTGAACCGGGGAATGTAATCCCGGGAAAACTCATTGAAATAAGCCAACTATTCGTTAAACTTGTGTTTTGCGAATAAATGGATTTACAGAGCCTCAATACTGCCACCAACAGGTGATAAAATAAATATCACAAAATGCTTTGCATCGTCCTGTTTTCAAGGGGTTAACATATTTCAGCGGAATCTAATATGATTGTAAATGGTCCATCGTTTAAAAGCGAAATTTTCATATCAGCGCCAAAGATTCCCTGTTCAACAACCGGAATTTCTTTTTTACACTGATCAATGATATATTCGTACATTTGCTTTGCCATATCAGGTTTTCCTGCGTTTGTAAAGGATGGACGGTTTCCTTTCTTGCAATCTGCATATAACGTAAATTGGGAAATTAAAAGCAATTCTCCATTTACATCATTCAGAGACAGATTTGTTTTTCCATCAGAATCTTCGAAAATACGCATTCCTAGCAGCTTTTTGATCATTTTATCGGCAATCTGTATGGTATCCTGATCTGATATTCCGATAAGGACAAGAAAACCCTTTTGAATGCTTCCGGTAATGTTACCTTCTACGGTGCAGGATGCGTTTGTAACACGCTGTATTACAAATTTCATGTGTGTTAATCTCCTTTGATGATAAATTGTATGCAATTTATTTACTCATAAAATATGAAGTATTCAATCATACAAATTTTATAAGTCAAATGAGCGATTCATTTGTAATTTACATACAAATTTATTATAATAGATTTCAGTGTTGAAATACAGTCTTTTATTTGGGAAGGCAATTAGAAATGGAATTACAAAGATTACTGAGTTTAACAAGAAAAGCCGTGGACGATTATCAGATGATCCAGGAAGGCGATAAAATTGCAGTGGGGATTTCCGGTGGAAAAGACTCTCTCACTCTTTTGTATGCAATGGCAAATTTGAGGCGGTTTTATCCGAAAAAATTTTCCCTGATCGCAATTACGGTAGACCTGGGCTATGAAGGCTTTGATCTGACACCGGTAAAACTATTATGTGAACATTTACAGGTTGAATATCATATCGTTTCCACTGAAATCGCAAAAATCATTTTCAGTGATAAAAATGAGGCGTCACCCTGCTCTCTCTGTGCAAAACTCCGCAAAGGTGCACTGAACCAGAAAATTAAGGAATTGGGATGCAATAAAGTTGCCTATGCGCATCATATGGATGATATGATCGAGACGATGGTTTTATCCATGATTTTTGAGGGCAGATTTTACTCTTTTTCCCCGGTCACTTTTTTAGACCGTATGGAATTGACTGTGATCCGGCCAATGATGTATGTATCGGAGGCTGAGGTCAAAGGTTTTCGTAATAAATATAATCTTCCGGTAGTAGAAAATCCATGTCCTGTCGATGGAGTCACAAAACGTCAATATGCAAAAGATCTGGTACGACAGATCAACCTGGATCACCCGGGTGCTAAAAAGAGAATGTTTACCGCCATTTTGGATGGAAATATTCCCGGCTGGCCAGAAAAAACAGAACACGAAAGAAAGGGACATCAATGAAAGAAAAGGCCTACTATGAAAAAATAAATGTGAAAAATGAGACATTGCTTCGCAATCTGCTCCAGAAAATGCCGCCGTATTGTAAACAATTTTTTATTGGTATTGAACCTACTACTTCTTCCCGTACCCGGATTGCGTATGCATATGATCTGAATTGTTTTTTTGAATACCTACATGAAAATAATCCATTATGTACCAAAAAGGACATCACAGAAATACCACTATCTGTTTTGGGGAATTTAGCCCCTATGGACATTGAGGAATATCTCTCCTATCTGAAATATTATGAAAAAGATGGTGTGGAACATACAAATGATGAGCGCGGACTAAAACGGAAGCTTGCTTCTCTCCGCTCCTTTTACCGGTATTTATATAAAAATGAGATGATCGGACAGGATCCGGCAGTGAAGGTAGATATGCCAAAGATCCATGAAAAAACGATCACGCGGTTAGATATCGATGAAGTTGCAAACCTGCTGGATGAGGTGGAATCAGGGGAAAGTCTCACAGAAAAACAGCAGAAATTCCACGAAAAAACAAAGACAAGAGATCTTGCTATGATGACATTACTGCTTGGAACCGGAATCCGTGTTTCAGAATGTGTCGGTCTTGATATGGATGATGTTGATTTTAAAAATAATGGAATCAAAATTCACCGTAAAGGAGGCGCAGAAGTTGTTGTTTACTTTGGTGAAGAAGTAAGATCTGCCCTGATGGAATATATGGTCGAACGACAGAAAATCTCTGCCGCAGATGGCAGTGTAAATGCACTTTTCCTGTCTTTGCAAAACAAGCGGATCAGCGTGCGCTCTGTTGAGAAAATGGTAAATAAGTATTCAAAACTCGTAACAAGCCTAAAACATATTACCCCGCATAAATTGCGCAGTACCTATGGCACATCGCTATACCGCGAAACAGGCGATATTTATCTTGTTGCTGATGTGCTAGGTCATAAAGATGTAAATACCACACGAAAGCACTATGCTGCTATTGATGATGACCGCCGCAGAAGTGCTGCGAAATATGTGAAGCTTCGTGAACCGTAGATAAATGAATTAATATGCCCAGCCTGATTTGTCAATACTGATTTTGTATTGCAAACCTGACTGGGCATTCTTGTGTAACCGGACAAATATCCTTATGCCTGACGCATATAATAAATAACTCCTCCAAAGAATCCGATCCCGATTCCTGCATAGCCTGTAATGATCACTGTCCACTCCACCCATTCAGCACTGTATCCACAGAATACACCTGCGACAAAGCTGAGCAGAAAAGCGATACCTGACCACAATATAATATTCATGATCAAAAAAATATTTGCTTTGCTTTTGTTATCTAATTTTTTTGCATCTACATACTTCCATAATCTCATCATAAACTAATCACCAGACATTCTTTAAATTTTAAAACATTTTTTTGTTTTCTTTAGTATTATTATCTGCCTGATGATATTTGCTTTCTATCAACAATATTTAAATTTTTTGTAAAAGATAGGTAAAACTTATTTTTCCTGTTTTTCAGTGATTTTTAATACATCATTGATCTTTTCATTGATCCGGTCTCTGACTAATGCTGCTATCTCCTGTGTCTTTAAAGAGCCATATTCCTCGAATAAAATAGGCTTTAAGTAATGTACCTGTGTTGTAACCGGGCCAAGCCAGAAACTGTTAAATACACGGTAAGAATCGATTAAAGCCACCGGAATAATCGGCGCTTTGGACTTTAATGCAATTTTAAAACTGCCGGCTTTAAAGTCACAGACATGATTGCGGTTATTAAAATCATACCCACCCTCCGGGAACAGGATATAACATTTTCCATTCTTAACATCTTCCGATACTTCATTGATAATGGTCAGCGCCTGACGTACATCTTTTTTATCCAGTCGCTTTCCCTCCAACAGATCAATAAACTCTTTTACAAGAATGGTATTGGATTTTGCCTTATCCATAACGATGGAACACGGTTTACGGTGTGTGTAAACAATTCCAAGCGCATCATACTTGCCCTGATGATTCGGGTACATCATGTAACCGCCCTCTTTCGGAAGATTCTCCTGTCCATATGCTTTCGTATGGATTCCACCGGTAACTTTCATCAGACGGATGCAATGTCTTGCCAGCTCATAGCGTTCTTCTGCTGAATACTTCTCCGGATGGTCAGCTTCCCTCCGCATCTTTGGAATCATGTAAGGGGCACGGAACAGGTTCAGTAAAATAACATATATAAATCGTAACATAGAACTAAATCTCTCTCCAAATAATTACTGTTTCATCCTATAGCATATATGGAACATACTTTACAGTTGAAACAATGACTATTATACCTTATTTCAGGCAAATTGACAACTTGTCGGCACAGGAAGAAAAAACATTGCTTTTCACTCACACCTTGTTCCAGTAATAATTCGCAGTCCTATTTTATTGCCCTGCAATGGCAATACTGCTGTAATATGGGATGGTAAGATATTGTCCCGCATGGATCTCATTCTGAGAAATTTTATTGATAGAGCAGACTTCGTCAATATAGGCATTCATATCACGGTATTCCTCTGTAATATGATCGGATGCGATCGACCATAAAGTATCACCGCTCTGTACTTCAATACTTGTATAATATTTGCAGGAAATCTCAGATGGTGCTGCCTGAGTACGGACCGCACCAGATAAAAATATAAAGATGATAATTGCCAATGCAATGAATGCGACCGAAACTAAAGCTATCTTCTGCCTGCGGACAACGATACGTCTGTTTCTGGATACATCACCAGAATGCATCCGGCTGGATGTATTGCCAGACATCTGACAGGTTCTGCCTGTGATTGTATTGCTCTCATTTCTCATAACGGTACCTCCCTGGATCATCAATTGTAAATCTGTGTTATAAATACCCCGAACGCTTGTTACGAACATTTGTTTGCATAACTGTATCTTACTATTCGAACATCTGTTTGTCAATAGAAAAATCGAACAAATTTTCGGAATATATGTTTGCATTTCGATATATGGTATGTTATCATGATTAATAGATAAAGAAGCAGTGGTTAAGAAGCTGCTGGATCATTACAGAAATCCCATATATAAGGAGACAGTTTATGCCAGGTAAGATTAGTGCAAAGCAAAAAGAAATTTTAGAATATATCAAGGGTGAGATTTTAAGCAAAGGTTATCCGCCTGCAGTCCGTGAAATCTGTGAAGCGGTAGATTTAAAGTCTACTTCTTCTGTCCACTCTCACCTTGAAACGTTGGAGAAGAATGGTTATATCCGGAGAGACCCGACCAAGCCAAGAGCAATCGAGATTCTTGATGACGATTTTAACCTTACCAGACGTGAGGTTGTGAACGTACCTATTGTCGGACATGTCGCAGCCGGAGAACCGATCCTTGCAACGGAGAATATTGAGAATTACTTTCCGATCCCGGTTGAATATATGCCGAATGAAGAGACTTTTATGTTAAAAGTAAAAGGAGAAAGTATGATCAACGCCGGTATTTTCAACGGCGATAATGTTCTTGTCAAGAAACAGCCAAACGCCGAGAATGGCGATATTGTAGTGGCATTGGTGGATGATTCCGCAACGGTTAAGACTTTTTACAAAGAAGACGGTTATTACCGCCTGCAGCCTGAGAATGATACGATGGATCCGATCATTGTAAAAGAATGTTCGATTTTAGGAAAAGTGTTTGGCGTATTCCGTTTTCTATAATTTTAACAGAAAATGAAAATCAGCTGACCGGTTGTTTTACAGACAACCAGTCAGCTGATTTTCATCCTTTTGCTTGTATTGATATATACAAAAATTTATCATTTATTTTTATGTTACAAGCCAGGGCTTTATTATTGTTTTTTTATGGGTAAGGAAATAGTCGTGGAAAATCCGTTATTTAATGCACTTGAAATAGATACTGTTCCATTATGAATAGAAATGATTTCTTTCACAAGCAGAAGTCCTAAACCATGTCGTAAATCTAATCTTTCATCTGTACTTTGCAGATAATGAGGTGTTGACTGTATTTTTTGTAATTTTTCTTCTGATATTCCTTTTCCGTTATCACTGATTACCAATATTAAATTGTTTCCATTTACAGCTAAACTAACTGAGATTGTACAACCATTTTCATTATGATTGATACTGTTAGAAATAATATTTTGTATTGCTCGATATAACAATCTTTCATCTCCTATAATAGAGATTTGTTCTGTATTACAGTCTAAATTTAATTCAAAATCAAATTTATTATTTAGATTGTTATTTAGATACTCAACGACAATTTCTCGTATCATTTTACATAAATGAACAGGCGTTTGTTTAACTGGCTGAACATTATAATTTAATTGACTCACAAGGTTCAAATCCTGAACCAAATTTTTAATTTTAACACTTTGGATTTTGATAATATTTGCTTGTTTTCTGGTGTTTTCCCCAACATCTAATGAAGAAGTTATTCTATCTGCATACCCCATAATCATGGAAAGAGGTGTTCGTATATCATGTGAAACGCCACTTATCCAGTTTGCTCTCGCTTTATTTTGTTTGTCTAATTGCAATGATGTTTCGTTAATACGTTTTCCAACATCTTCCAATTCCCCATTTATATTAAGGACAACCGTTTCGCCATGAGATAGCTTATCTAATCCATTGAGAATAGGAGCAACTTTCAGCATTACATTTCGTTTTGATAAATAATATACAATAAACAGAATAGTTACATTTGATACCAACATAATAAAAAGAATAATGGGTGTTTTCTGCATTGCTGATAAAGGAAGATAGTTAGTCACAAATTTTGAATAACTGTTCTTTGGATAACCTAATACCAATAAATCATTTTCTTGCTTCCATGTGAATACGGGATAATTTTTGATATACCCCTTAGAAAAGGTGGCAACGTCTTGTAATGAATATTTAAGTGGTATTTCTTCTGGTAGATTGTATTGCCAGATTACATTACCGCTATTATCTATTACAATTCCCCAGATGTTGTTTGTAATTAAATCTTTTTGACACCTATTATTTAATATATATTTTCCATCTTGGATAGTAAGATTATTAGATACTTTTTCTAATCTTTGGACAGGATTATTTTCGCTTATACTGTTGACAGTACCATTAAAAGTTAGGAAGAAAAGCAGTAAATCAAAACCCACTATAAGGATTATTACTGACAAGTATATGAATAAATGTTTACTAATAAATTTCCCAAAATTCCGCATTATTATAACCTGCTCTCCACATTTATTTTATATCCCAATCCTTTAACAGTTATTAGTGATTTTGGTTTTGAGGGGGTAATTTCAATTTTTTCTCTTATGCGTCGAATATGAGCAAGTAGCGAATTTCCATATCCAAATGGATTGTCGCCCCATACAGCTTCACAAAGAGCGTCTATTGTTACGATATGGTTAGCATTTCGTACAAGCACTTCTAAAATATCATGTTCTTTTGCAGTAAGAGGTAAAATCTTATCTTCCCATATAACCTGTGCATTAGCTAAATCAATTTTACAATCACGTAATTCTATAAGTGGGCTATCTTCCTTATAACATCTGCGTAATACAGCATTTAGACGAAATATAAGTTCTTTTGGCATAAAGGGTTTTGTTATATAATCGTCAGCTCCCAACCCAAATCCAGAATATTTATCCTGTATATCATCTTTTGCGGTCAAAAATATTACTGGAATATTAGTGAAACTTCTTAGTGTTTCCATAAGTTCAAAACCGTTTCCATCTGGAAGCATGACATCTAATATAGCTATATCTGGTTTTTCCTGTTGACAGATTTCCAAAGCTGTTTTTACACAATCAGCGGTAATAATATTTAAAAAATTTTCATCTTCTAATATGGTTATAAGCATGCTTCTTAAACATTCTTCATCATCAACGATCAATATTTTTTTTGATTTTAAGTATGTATCATTCATTTGTTTGTCACGTCCTTTTTGCAGTTTCTTTGTCCCATTATAACATTTTGAAAAAAGTTAAACAGTTATTTTCTCATTTGTAAGGTAAATGTAAGGTGGAGAGAATGTGGCTGTAATGTAGGTGTTTTATATTGTGAGTATGAAGAAAGAAGGAGCAAAAATTATGAAAAACATGATTGAAACTAAAAATTTAACAAAAACGTACAAAGCATTTACCGCCGTAGACCATGTATCTTTGCACATTAAGAAAGGTAGTATTTACGGATTTCTCGGTCCAAATGGTGCAGGAAAATCTACAACTATGAAAATGCTTTTGGGATTAACTGCACCTACCGATGGAGAGTTCCAAATAGATAACATGACTTTCGCGAATGATCGTGTTCAAATTTTGAAAAAAATTGGTTCTTTTATTGAATCCCCGTCATTTTATCCAAACTTAACAGGTAAAGAAAATCTTGATATTATTCGTAGAATTTTAGGTCTTCCTGCGTCAAGTGTTGATGAAGCGTTAGAATTAGTAGGATTATCTGAATTTGGTAATCGCTTGGCGAAAAAATATTCGTTAGGAATGAAACAACGTTTAGGGCTTGCTTCCGCTTTGCTTGGAGAACCACCCATTTTAATTTTAGATGAACCAACAAATGGATTAGACCCAGCAGGTATTCACGAAATTCGCAATCTCGTTAAATCACTGCCAAAAAGATATGATTGTACGGTTCTAATCTCATCACACATGCTGTCAGAAATTGAACTGTTAGCTGATGATATTGGTATTTTGAATCATGGAAGATTACTATTTGAGGGAAGTCTTGAAGATTTGAAATTTACAGCACATGAATCTGGATTTGAAAATGATAATTTAGAAGAAATGTTTTTATCCATGATTGATGAGGATAACAAAAACAGAAAGCAGAGGTTAAAATTATGAGAAATTTGACCATAGAATTGAAAAAATGTAAACACACCGGAATATTAGAAGTTTTACCAATTCTTGGACTTCTTGGTGCATTATACGCTTTTGCAAATTTTACAGTTCGCAAAGATGTTTTGTTAAACTTACCGCTTCCACCTATGGATGTTTTGCTGACACAGCTTTACGGAATGATTATGGTTCTTAATATGTTTGGCATTATCGTAGCGACAACTTTAACATATAATATCGAATTTCAGGGAAGTGCAATTAAAAAGATGTATATGCTTCCTTTCAAGACATCATCTATTTTCAAAAATAAATTTTATATATTGTTTGTTTTGCTCGCTGTTTGTATCGTCTTGCAGAACGGAGCTTTGTGTATTATTGGAAATATATTTTTGCCCAGTGGAACTTTTGATTTATTAACACTTGTTAAATATACAGGATATTGCTTTGTTTCAACTTTACCAGTATTAGCATTTATGCTCTTGTTATCATCACGATGTGAAAATATATGGTTTACATTAGGTATTGGCGTGGCAGGATTTTTTAGCGGTATGGCAATGTCGCTTTCAGATATAGCTATATTTCTTATTAACCCATTTGTACTAATGATGAAACCAGCGGTAGCTTCTACTGCTAGTATTGATATGAAAGTTTTAATTTTAGGCTTTGTTGAAACAATCATATTCTTCATGGTTGGCTGGTATTTAGGCAAAATAAAGCATTATGAATAAAGGAGACAATCGTATGTCAATTATTGAATTGTTAAAAATAGAATTTATGAAAGTAAAAAGGTCTATGATTTTACCTTTGCTTTTAATTCCACCTATTTTAGTTGTGGTTTCTGGTGTTTTCAGTATCAGTATGTATATGACACCAGAATATACAAATACTTGGTCGGCAATGTTTGTTCAAAGTGCATTGCTTTTTGGTTATTATTTACTTCCGTTTTCAATGGTAGTTGTATGCGTTATGATTGCTAACAGAGAAACAAAGAATAATGGTATATTAAAAATGCTTGCTTTACCCATCAGTAAAGGAAAACTTGCCTTAACAAAATTCTTTGTGTTATTGAGTTTTTTAGCAATCCAGTTACTTATCTTTTTTATCTCATTCGTCATTGCAGGCATTATCGCTACTAAAATAATGAATGTAACAGAATCTATTCCTGTCCTTTATTTATTAACGTGGACATTAAAATTATTTACGACTATGATTCCAGCTATTTCGTGTATGTGGGCAATTACAATACTGTTTGAAAAACCGCTGCTATCTATGGGATTAAACTTACTTCTGATAATTCCGGGGGTTTTGGTTGCTAATACACCTTTATGGATAGTATATCCTTATTGTTATAGTGGTTATGTTGTGTCAAACGCATTACATACAGTAACAGCGACAGACACAGATAGTACACTATCATTATTTCCGTTTATACCATGTGCTGTAATTATATCGGTCTTTGCAATATGTGTTTCTATTAAATACTTTGGAAGAAAAGAAATGAGCTGATTAACTGGTAAAATGCCAGCTTATGCAGGGACTCTTCCAAAAAGAAAATGCCGATGATCCTTAAAATACAGGATATATCGGCATTTGCTAACTTATGAAAAGATAATTAGAAATTTCATGTATTTTTATTATAAATCACTTACATCCACAACTTTTCCATCTCTCCAGGTTCTCTCGAGATCATAGAAAAGACGGTCTTCTTTTGAGAAGATATGGATAATAATATCACCGTAATCCATTAAGATCCAGGTAGAACTCTGGTTTCCTTCAATCTGCTGGACTTTCACGCCGGCTTTGTATAAGGCTTCATCGGCAGCGTCACGCATTGCCTGAAGCTGATTCTGGTTTGTTCCGTTTGCAATGATAAAGTAATCTGCGATTGGAGAAATTTCACTGATATCAATAACAGTTACATCTTCTGCTTTTCTGTCTTCCAAAGCAGCTACTGCAAGTTTTGTAAGTTCTTTTGATGTCATAAACGAAGTTCCTTTCTGTTTAATTATGCAAGTAAAAGCTGTGTACATTGGTGTGCATAGAATTGTCACATAACGTACTGTTTTAGAGCGTTTCTTTGTAATGTTTATAATATTCATAGGTCATCTGTGTTGTCGGATCAATATTTCCGCCACGCTTTTTCAGATAAACCAGTGTGTCGTGCAATATTTCGGCCATACAGACATCTAAATCATGAAAGGCTAATTCCCTCACGCGATCTAAATTAGCCGCTTTATTGCGGTTTGGTTCGATGTAATCAGCAATATAAATGATCTTGTCTAAAATATTCATATCCGGCTCACCTGTTGTGTGCACTTTGATCGCATGTAAAATCAATGGATCTGTTACATCATATTCTGTTTTGGCAAGCAATGCACCAAGTTTTGCATGAAGCAAAAAAGGATTTTCACGTTCTACGGATGAAATAAGAATGTCGTTCTCTTCACATAGTCTTAATTTTTCATCGTTTGGAATGCATTTTGCACAGTCATGGAGCAGACCGGCAAGCATGGCTTTCTGCATATCATAGCCGTACGCCATAGCGAGGCAGCCTGCGGTGTACATCACACCTTTGGTGTGCTCGTAGCGGTCTTTATCCTGTACTTTTTTTAATTTTTTTCGTATTTCTACCAGTTCCATATTGTTATCCTCTATCAAAAATTGATTGGAAATATTAAAAAAATCATTTCTCATTTTCGTAAAGATGATGTTCTTTTATAAATTGGCTCACTGCATCCGGCACCAACTGCCCGGTATCTTCCCCTTTTTTTATCATCTGGCGGATGTTTCTTGAGGCTGCATCAAAACGGTCGCAGGAAAGCGGATAGATCTTTGCATGAAATAACTGTTCGATTGCATGAATTTTCTTTTTGACATCCTCCATATTCCAGTGGTCGCGCACTGCTACTAATACGACTGCCTTTTCACAGATGATCTCTGGATGTTTCCATTCCTCAAAGTAGTCGAGAGAATCTGCACCCATGATAAAATAAAATATCGTATCCGGGTAGCGATTCTTCAATTTTGTGAGTGTCAGATAAGTGTAACTTGTCTCTTCTGCTTCTATCTCTACCGTAGACATTTTAAAATACGGGTATGGTTTAACTGCAAGAGCAACCATCTCGGCGCGGTATTCCGGAAGAGTCATACCGCTTTCGTTTTTGTTCGGAGAATGTCCGGCTGGAATAAACCAGACTTCGTCCAGATCAAAATCTGTGTAGGCTGCCCTGGCAATGGCGAGATGTCCATTGTGTACCGGATCAAAGGAGCCGCCTAAAATACCGATTTTCCTGCCTGATAAATGATTCATGATCGCTGTCCTTTATAGTGTTTTGAAATTTATTTTACAGGTAATTCATATTTTGAATTCTTTTTTGCCTGACGGAAAAGAATGATTTTTTTACCAATCACTTTCACAACGACAGAATGTGTACGTTCTGCGATGATCTCAGCAATTTCACGAGGGTCATCTGCACAGTTTTTTAATACAGAAATCTTGATGAGCTCGCGTTTTTCCAATGCCTCATCTAAACCATTGATAAGCTCTGGGGTCAGACTTGCCTTTCCAATCTGAAATATAGCGTTCATTGTGCTTGCTTCGCTTCCTAAATAAGCGCGCTGTTTGCTTGTAAGATTCATATTGCCAATTCCTTTCTTTTATTTGTAATATTCAAAGGCATGTCCGTACATCTTCACGGTGTCGCCTTCCTGGATTCCATGTTCTTCGAGATCGTCTAAAATGCCCTGTTCTTTTAAGAAACGCTGGAAGAACAGGAAACCTTTCTCAGATTCGATATTCGTGTAACCGAGCATTTTTTCAATCTTAGGGCCTTCCACAACGAAAGTCTCATCATCTTCCATTGTGATCGTGTACGGGTCATCCCGGAAGAAACGCAATGCCGGATCGTATTCCTGCTCGTAAATGACAGGTTCTCTGCCACATGTTTCCAAAAGCTGGCTCACATGGTATAAAAGCTCCTTCAGTCCCTGACCGCTGACTGCGGAAATCGGGAATACTTTAATGCCGTCTTTCTCAAACTCGTCTTTTAATGCTTTGATGATTTCATTTTCATCACCGTAGATGGAATCAATTTTATTTGCTGCAATGACCTGTGGTTTTTTCAGAAGTTCCGGATCATAAGCGGCAAGTTCTTTGTCAATTGCTTTGATGTCGGCAATCGGATCACGCCCTTCGGTTCCGGCGGCATCCACAACATGGATCATGACTCTGGTACGCTCGATATGACGTAAAAACTCAAGTCCAAGTCCAACACCCTCGGAAGCTCCCTCAATCAGCCCCGGAATATCGGCAATGACAAAACCTTTGGCACCATCTAAGTCAACAACACCAAGATTTGGCTGTAATGTTGTAAAATGATAATTGGCGATTTTAGGCTGTGCATTGGTCACGCGGGATAAAAGCGTTGATTTTCCGACATTTGGAAAACCCACAAGCCCTACATCAGCAATCACCTTTAACTCTAATTTTACTTCTATCTCAATTCCCTCACCACCTGGCTGGGCGTATTTCGGTGCCTGCATGGTGGCTGTTGCATAGTGGGAATTTCCCTGTCCGCCGCGACCACCCTTTAAGATCACCTGACGTTTGTTGTCACCGGACATATCGGCAATGACCTTGCCTGACTCAGCCTCTTTGATGACAGTCCCTTCAGGAACTTTCAATACGATATCATCAGCGTCTTTACCATGGCATCTCTTCTTTCCGCCTGGTTCACCGTCTTTCGCTGCATATTTTCTGCGGTGTCTGTAATCCTGAAGAGTATTCAATCCTTCGTCTACTTCAAAGATTACATCTCCGCCACGACCACCGTCACCGCCGTCCGGTCCGCCGTTGGGAACATATAATTCTCTTCGGAAACTGACGTGTCCATCTCCACCCTTACCAGAACGGATAAAGATGCGTGCGCGATCTGCAAACATTACATACACATCCTTTCTATAAATAAAATAATCTATATAAATTTATGTCTTT
>ENA-OPWC01001218-OPWC01001218.1-human-gut-metagenome-genome-assembly--contig:-NODE-1218-length-17928-cov-7.411459_pt1 | contig 17928 bp, 9 predicted proteins | sample MGYA00241504_ERZ502000 | MGnify/ENA primary metagenome ERZ502000 (study PRJEB25962, sample SAMEA2042005) | human gut metagenome | biome: human gut; feature: human-associated habitat; material: faeces...
ACGGTACAGTAACTGGTGTTAAGGCTGGTAAGGCAACAATCACAGCTAAGATTACCGTTGGTAAGGATTCTGCCACAACTACTAAGGATGTAGAAGTTAAGAAAGCAATTCTTACTGCAGTTAAGCAGAACAAGGTAAATCAGCTTGCAGCTACTGTTGTTGGTGATACAAAGGATCTTAAGGCTACAGATTTTACAATCACAAATACAGCTACAAATGCTACTGTACCTGTAAAAGCTGTATCTGTTGACAAGACAGATAAGACAAAAGTTACAATTGATACTTTCGTTGATATGAAGGATGCTAAGGAATACAATGTTGTATTTGATGGCACAACTCAGAAGTTTACAGCTACTGATGGTACTGTTGCAAATGTTGGACTGACAAGATTACAGGTTCCAGCTGCAGAGAAGACAGAAGTTAAGGCTCAGTCTTTGGATGCTAATGGTGTTGTGATTGGAGAATTCCCAATTACAAATGCAAACAGCGCAAAGGGACAGGTATCTACAGAACTTACAATCTCAAAAGGTTACGCTGAGGATGCTGGCGTTTATCTTCCAGCTGTTGGCGATACTATGAATGTAAAGCTTACTTATCATACAGGTACATTTGGAACTGATGGTAATGAGACTGGAAAGATCGAGCAGACATTTACAATTACTGCTGTTGATCCAAGCCTTGTAAACTATAACTTCCAGGTGACAATCGCAGATAACACTCCTGCATGGTCAGCAACTTCTTTCAAAGCTAACAATGATGTTAAAATCGGAGCTGTAAAAAATGCATATTTCTGCATTTTAAAAGATGATGGAACAGAAATCAGCAATTATGGTGATTATTCTGTAGAGTCTGCAGATAAAACTAAATTACTTGTAACTAACACACCTTTATCTAAGGCATCTGGAACAAGCGCAAAAGTAGGTTCAGTTGCTGTACCAGTTAATGGTGTTAGCGAAGGACTGACCTATATTGTAATCAAGAAAGATGATAAGGTTGTAGGTACAGTTGCTGTTAATGTTAAAGCTAAGCCGGTTGCAACTTCTGTAAATCTCGATAAGACAACTGTAACAGTTGTTAGAGGAAAGACTGTAACTGAGTCAGCAATCGCTGTTATTAAAGATCAGTACAATGATGATATGACTGTTGACAGTGCTAAAATCGAGTGCATCGGAGCACCAGATGATGCTTCAAAGACAGCAGCTGCTAGCGCCCTTCCAACAATTACTCCTAGTGGTAAGAAGGCAACAATCTCTGTAGCTGGAAACTTCGCTTCAACTGCTTCTTTCAAGAAGGGATCTTATACATATAAGGTTACTTTAAAGAATGGCGATAAAGAGTTAACAAGAAGCTTTACAGTAACACTTGTTGAAACAGCCGCTACACAGGCTTATGAATTAAAATTCAATCAGAATAAAGTAAATACTACTATTGGTACAGGTACTGTAACTGAGTCTGATTATGACATCACAGTTGATGTTGCTGAAATGGCAAATGGTGGTGCATTAGATACTCTTGCAGCTTCTACTCCAGTTAAATATACTGTTAAGACTTCTGCAGGAAAGACAATTGCTGTAGTAGGAAATAACCCAAGTGATGGAACTGCTGCTTCTGCTACAACATGTGCAGCTATTAGCAGCAATGCATCTGTCTCTGGAAATAAGCTTACAATTGATACATTAGCTTCATCTACTGCTGGATTCAAGAAGAACATCGATAAGGGTACTTATGTTGTAACTGCTGAGTTCTACAGTGATTATGGAACAAATAAGAAGCCTGTTACTGTATCTGGAAGCTTTACTATTGAAGATACTCAGGATACATTAGTAAGCTATAAGTTTATCACTAATGACTTTGGTTCAAATACTGTTAAAACTGCTTTTACAAATTCAAATTTAGTAGAAGTATATTACGATGGTGTAAAACAGACTATTACTGATGTTGCAGATGTAGATGGTACTGTACTTGCAAACGGTGGAGCTTTTGTTAAGACAGTTGATCTCTACGTTACAATTTCTGGTTCACCAAACAAAGTTTGTGTTAAGGTTCCAGTAAATGATCAGGTCGCAGTTTGTGCTGGACTTAAATAATATAATTTTATAAAGTTTATTACAGCATGTAACGAAAACAGGCTGCTGCATTATGCAGCAGCCTGCTTTTTGTATATTTGAAATAGGAGATCTTATTATGAGAAAGTTTAGTTTGAAAAAATTGAGCTGTTTTATCCTTTCACTATTACTGGTTATTTCAGCTATTTTTAGCAATACCGTTTCAACAAATGCCGCAACCAATAAATATATTAATTTATTACATAAAGTCAGCACAGCAAGACCAAATTTCCCGATTCGCTATAATTTCAGTCTGGCAAAGGCATCTGATATTTACTTTGACTTAAAAAATAATGAACGTACTACAGTTACCATTAGTATGAAAAATAAAATGGATGAAAGTTCAATCGTAACAGATACTCTTTCCTCTGCAGATCCAAGATGGGAATATCATCAGAATACCGGTATTTATCAGTATACACACACTATGAATCTTGCATCAGGAGATTATATTTTAGAACTTAACTTTGAGGCAGAAGTTAATTATGAGTTATCTGTAAGTAAAATCTCACCGGACCCTGTATTAAAAAACACAAAACTTTTGGTCACAAAGGGATTTACTTCGGCGATTAAAGTAGATGGTGGAAAAATTAAGAGTTGCAGCTCTGCTAATAAGCAAATTGCTACAGTAACGAATAGTGGAAAAGTTATCGGAAAGAAAGAGGGTAATACAAAAGTTACGGTTAAACTTACAAATGGAAAAAAACTTATTTGTAATGTATCTGTTAAATCAAATAAATACAGTGGGAAAAAGCTTACCATCAGTGATACCACATATAATCAATATGGTTTAAAAGTTTATTCTGCTTATTTTGATAATAAAGGTAATTTAGTTGTTAAATTTATGGTTGCAAATAATAGTTATGGAAAACTCACGAAAATTCCAAAATTAAAAATCACGGTTAAGGATTCGAAGAAAAATGTGGTGGCAAGTTTTAAAAAGAATTCTTATACCATAAATGTGAATAGTTATAAGAGTAAAAGTTATACCATCTCTATTCCAAAATCCTCATTGAAAAAGAGCAAAGATAAAATTGATGTTAGAACATGCACATTTACAATTTCTGGTAAAGATGCAGATGCAACATTATAATCCTGGCAAATAACTGGCATTTTGTAGAAAAACCCCAGACGAAAATCGTCTGGGGTTCTAAGGTTAGATGAATAAATTTAATTCAGTCTAAACTATTTAGCTGTAATTGCACCAGGTACAGTTACTGTAACATATGTATCAATACCAGTAGCTACCTTAACCTTTACAGTTAACTTAGTAACTGTGAAATATTTTCCAGCTGAAATGTTAGTATTGAGATTATTATTATCTTTCTTAATCTTAGTACCATCATTAAGAGTGGCCTCTACTTCACCGATATCAAGAGCACCGTCTTTATCTGTCACACTAGCAACACTTGTATATGTCTTACCATCAAATGTAACAATAATAGCATCTTTTAACATCTGTTCAACAGTATTGCCGGTTACAGTATTATTCTTTACCTCGACCTCAGCCTTGGCCTGAGTATCAGTAATGGTAAATGAAGTTGAAATTGTAACTGTCTTGGTTGTTCCATTCTCAACGATATTTTTCTCAGCAATAACAGTGTATGTTCCAGCATCAAGCTGCTTAACTGCTAATGCACCACCACTGATAATAACTGGCTTAACAACTAATGAACCAGTAGAAGCACTGATTGCTGCATGTGTTGTGGTTTCAGCATTTTTATTTCCAACAAAAATCTTAGTACCATCAGCTTTCTTTACTGTAAAAGTAGCATCATTTTCCACTTCTTTGTCAACACCATCAGCAACACCAATCATCTGAATGTTGATGGTCTTTTCTTTGTTATCATTGTCAACCTTCATATCTACATTGCTGTTATCAATATCAAGACGATATGCAGAAACTGTTGCATTAACATCAGCTTTCTTTACAGCTACGCTTACTGTTTTAGCTGCAACTTCCTTATTGTCTTTCTTATAAGAAATTTTATAAACATAGTTGCCCTTTTCTGCGGTAGCATTGAAAGTAACATCTTTTCCAGTTTTTGCAGTAAATGTGAAATATTTGCTTGCAGCATTAGCGTTAACAGCATTTACTGTTAAGGTATTGCCCTGTGCATTTTTAGCATCAGTAGAAAGGCACTCAACGTTCAGGTTGTAATCACCAGCCCATTTGTCACCATACTGATCTTTTAATGTAACATTTACTTTCTTGGTGTCGTTTGTTAAATCCTGTGAAAGTGTAACAGCTGACTTATCTACATCAAGAGTTGCAACAGCTCTTTCAGCTACAATATCAATTGCAACAGAACCTACAACTTTATCATCCTTTTTAACAAGAATATAAGCTGTACCATTCTTTAATGCTGTAATTGCGATAGAATTGTTAGTTCCAACTTTATTACTTGCAAGCATTAATACAGACTTGTCAGATGATTCAAATGTATACTTGCTGTAGTCAGAAATTTCCTGGTTATCAGCATTCTGAATCTTGAACATTGCAACCTTTGTCTCATTTACAGCAATCTTGTTTGTATCTTTTGCTTTGTCAAACTTCTTTGCGGTATCATCAATTCTTACAGCGAAATTATTAACTTCTGACTGAGCAGTTGCTGTAATTGTCACTTTGTTTGGTCCAATGTTTCCTTCTGGCTTACCATTCTGGTCATACTTACCTGTCTTGTATGTGATTTCAGCTGTAGCTGTATCACCAACCTTGTTTAAGTATAACTTAGAACCATTAGTATATCCGTTTCCGTTTGTATTGATTGTAAAATCATAGTTGGAATCAGTTTCGCCATACTTAAGCTCTTTTACAACAACGCCGTTAGCATCCTTAGAAACTAACTTAACTTCTGTTTCTGTAGCATATGGAATTGTGGCCTTATCAAGTGCAATAGAAGCAACCTTTCCGTCAGAAGCTACGAATGTCTTTGTAATTCCATCAAGAGTTACATCATATGTAGCAGCATCCTTTAACTCACTGAACAGTGTTAATGTAACCTTGGAAGCATCCTTAGAATCAACAGATACCTTGGATACTGGGTAAACAACCTTTGTTGCTTCACTCTTTACTGTGAAATCAGAAGCCTTAAGATTCTTTGTGTTTCCAGCAACAGTAGCTGTAAGCTCTGTCAACTTGTTCTGTGCTACAGTAGAAAGAACATAGTTCTTAACTTCTACATCCTTAGTAGTTGTAGCTGAATCCTTACCAACGGTAATCTTAGCTGTGATTGTTACCTTACCAGCCTTAACACCAGTTACTGTACCGTCAGCTGCTACTGTTGCGATAGAATCATCGCTTGATGTGTAAGTAATCTTAGCTCTTGAAGAATTTTTCTTAGTATTTGTTAACTTAGTTGTGCTTCCAATAGCTACTACTGAATCTCCAGATAAAGCAACGCCTACCTTAGCAACTTTCAGTGTGTAAGTAAGTTTCTTTGTCTTTGCCTTAGCATTCTTCTTTGTAGAAGTCTTGTAAGTTACCTTAACCGTAACTTTAGCGGTACCTGGCTTAACACCTGTAACCTTGATCTTCTTTGCTGCTGTCTTCTTAACTTTTGCAACAGACTTCTTGTTGCTTGTTGCAGTTACTTTAACAGACTTCCAAGACTTTGGAGTTTTAACTGTAACTGTCTTGTAGCCCTCAGAATAAACTGTGGCTTTTTTTGCGCTAAGCTTTGCTGTAGAAGCTGCCTGTGCGTTTGTAGCAGGAACTGCTGTTACAACCATAGCTGCAGCGAGAGCAAAAGCTAACACTTTTTTGCTTGATTTCATGTTTTTTCCTCTCTTTCTTTTTGACTAACTTCCATCTCTTCTACTCGTTTAACCCTGCACGTTTAAGTTCCTTCATCTTCTCTTCCAAACCGCTGCGGACGATTTTTCCAATCCAATGTTCTCGCTAATTGCCTCCACTGACCTTCCTCGGTCTTACTGTTAAGTCCATCGTCAGTTTCATCTGCAGACACACAAATCATAAATGACCAGAAACTTTCGTACATCAGACGTCGGCGTAGAGTGTGATATCAACGTTGATTGTCCAGCATCAAGATCAGCAAGCTGAGGTTCCGATGACTTATATTTCTAATATGTATCTGCAATTGTAAGGTCTGTCTGGAACAAGTTCCAGTTTCCATAGCCTCGATAGTAGTTCATCACTTGTCGTACTATTTATAGTACTCTTTTAACTACTCTACGTGACAATCATACACCAAGTATTGTATCTTTGCAACACCAAAATTACATTTTATTGAAAAAATTCTTTAATATTTTCTTAAGCATTTAAGAGTTTTTTCACTTTTTTCTATTATTAAAACTATTTCACGCGTAGTTCGAGTGAAACTACGCGTGAAGATAAACAATTCTATTTAAAGTAAGCAACTCCGGATTCGAAGATCTTCATATCCTGCTCTCCGTAGATGTTCATGGCAACGGCCTCACCACGGCGCTCGCTGTGTGCCATCTTTCCGAGTACACGTCCATCCGGACTAGTGATACCCTCGATTGCCATGTACGAACCATTGACATTCCACTCTTCATCCATGGTTGGCTCGCCGGCTTCATTGACATACTGGGTGGCAACCTGTCCGTTTGCAAAAAGCTTGTCCAGCCATTCCTTCGGAGCTACGAAACGTCCCTCTCCATGGGATGCCGGGTTGCAGTATGTTGCACCAAGCTTTGCCTGCTGCAGCCATGGGGATTTGTTTGTTACGACCTTGGTATATACCATCTTGCTGATGTGGCGGTTGATGGTATTGTAGGTCAGTGTCGGGGAATCCGCACTCTGTGCCTGGATCTGTCCGTAAGGAACAAGTCCCAGTTTGATCAGCGCCTGGAATCCGTTGCAGATACCAAGTGCCAGTCCGTCACGTTCTGACAGCAGTCTGCCTACTGCCTCTGTCATCTTTGCATTCCGGAATGCTGTTGCAAAGAACTTTGCAGATCCTTCCGGTTCATCTCCTGCGGAGAATCCACCCGGGAACATGATGATCTGTGACTGATCGATTGCCTTGACAAATTCATCGACAGAATCACGGATGTCTGCTGCACTCAGATTCTTGAATACTTTTACAATTGTATTGGCACCTGCACGCTCAAACGCTTTCGCACTGTCGTACTCACAGTTTGTTCCAGGGAATACCGGAATGAATACGGTCGGCTTTGCAACTTTGTTTTTGCATACATAGATGTTCTTTGTATCGTATACGTCACTCTGTACTTTTTCTTTATCCTCGGTCGCACGGGTTGGAAATACACGCTCGAGTGTTCCCTGCCATGCATCGAGTGCTTCATCCATGGAAAGAGCCATGTCTTTGTATACGAATTTCTGTGCATCGTTGACTTCTCCGACAACGACTGCGGATGCTTCTTTTATAATAGGAAGAAACTCTTCTTTTACTTCTGCAACAATATTACCGAATCCCGGTGCAAATAAGGTTTCTGCAGTCACATCATCGGCGATGGTTACACCTAATTTGTTACCGAATGCCATCTTGCTGACTGCTGCTGCCAGACCTTTTCCGTCAAGTGCATAGGCACTGCGGATTGCTCCCTTGCCGATCAGCTCATGAATCTTGTCATACAGTTTCATCACCTGTTCATATACCGGCAGATCATACTCGTTCTTTTCGATCGTAAAGAGTACCAGCTTATCTCCTGCTTCTTTCAGTTCCGGTGTGATCACGTCTTTTTCTCTTGCCACATCGACTGCGAAAGAAACCAGTGTCGGAGGCACGTCAATATCGTTAAAGGTTCCGGACATGGAATCTTTTCCACCGATGGACGGCAGACCAAAACCGATTTGTGCATCAAATGCACCGAGCAGTGCTGCAAACGGCTGACTCCATCTCTTTGGATCTTCACTCATTCTGCGGAAATACTCCTGGAAGGTGAAGCGTACTTTCCTGTAGTCACCACCGGCGGTCACGATACGGGAAAGGGATTCCAGTACGGCATATACCGATCCGTGATATGGACTCCAGGAGGATAAGTACGGATCAAATCCGTAGGACATCATGGTTACGGTATCGCATTTTCCTTTCAGAACCGGAAGTTTGGCAACCATGCTCTGTGTCTCGGTCAGCTGATAGCGGCCGCCGTATGGCATGTAGACACTTCCCGCACCGATGGAACCGTCAAACATCTCGACAAGTCCCTTCTGGGAACATACATTAAGATCCGCAAGCATGGCAAGCCATGCTGATTTGTTGTCGTTTTTCTGTAATGCATCTGCAACTTTCGGAAGTTCGATCTTTTTAAAGAAGTTGTCTTCCTCTTTTGGCATCTCGACTTCGACATCTGCTTCCTGATGCGCACCGTTGGTATCGAGGAATGCACGGGAAATATTGACAATGTCTTTTCCTCTCCACTCTAAGATCAGTCTCGGCTCCTCGGTAACAACTGCCACCTCGGTTGCTTCAAGGTTTTCTTCTTTTGCATAAGCAAGGAACTGCTCGACATCCTGCGGAGCGACAACCACTGCCATACGCTCCTGAGACTCGGAGATTGCAATCTCCGTTCCATCCAGACCGGCATATTTCTTCGGTACTTTATCCAGATTCACGCGCAGTCCGTCTGCAAGCTCACCGATGGCTACCGATACACCGCCGGCACCGAAATCGTTACATTTTTTGATAATATGGCTGACTTCTTCTCTGCGGAACAGGCGCTGCAGTTTACGCTCAGTCGGTGCATTACCTTTCTGTACCTCGGCACCACATACAGACGTAGACTGTGTGTTATGTGCCTTGGAAGATCCGGTTGCTCCACCGATACCGTCACGTCCGGTACGTCCGCCCAGAAGGATAATCTTATCTCCCGGATCAGATGTCAGTCTCTGTACGGCACGTCTCGGTGCGGCACCCATGACAGCACCGATCTCCATACGTTTTGCTACATAATCCGGATGGTAAACTTCTTTGACATATCCGGTTGCCAGTCCGATCTGATTTCCATAAGAGCTGTAACCTCTGGCTGCCTCACGCACGATCTTCTTCTGTGGCAGCTTGCCCGCAATCGTATCTTTTACGGATACGGTCGGATCTGCGGCTCCGGTCACACGCATTGCCTGATACACATAAGTTCTTCCGGAAAGCGGATCACGGATGGCTCCGCCTAAACAGGTAGCAGCACCACCGAACGGCTCAATCTCGGTCGGATGGTTGTGTGTCTCGTTCTTAAAGTTTACAAGCCACTCCTCTGTCTTTCCATCTACTTCCACCGGTACCACGATGGAACATGCATTGATCTCGTCAGATTCTTCCTGATCTGCAAGTTTTCCTTCTTTTTTCAGACGTTTCATGGCAAGCAGTGCCAGATCCATCAGGCAGACAAACTTGTCATCGCGTCCCGCATACAGTTTCTTGTGGGTATCAAGATATTCTTCGTAAGTTTTTTTGATTGGTGCCTGATAAAATCCTTCATCAAACTTCACATTTTTAAGTTCTGTCGAGAAGGTGGTATGACGACAATGGTCACTCCAGTAAGTATCAAGCACGCGGATCTCTGTCACGGACGGATTCCGCTTCTCGGTATTTTTGAAGTAATTCTGGATATGTAAGAAATCCTTAAAGGTCATGGCAAGATTTAAAGAGCTGTACAGTTCCTTTAAGTGTGCTTCTGCCATGTCGATAAATCCGTCGAAAACTGCCACGTCTGCCGGCTCATCGAAATTCTGTACGAGGGTATCCGGCTTGTCCATACCGGTCTCACGGGAATCTACCGGATTGATACAATACTTTTTGATCGCCTCTAACTCATCCTCTGTGATGTCACCCTTGATCACATAGGTCGTCGCGCTGCGGATGATCGGCTCCTCATCCTCATTTAAAAGCTTCACGCACTGCTCTGCGGAATCCGCTCTCTGGTCGAACTGTCCCGGCAGGAATTCTACGGAAAATACGTTTCCGCCTTCTGCGTCAAAGTTCTCCTCATAAATATCATCCACTGGCGGCTCGGAAAATACCGTCTGCAATGCCTTCTGGTAAGTGGCATCCGATACATTTTCCACATCATAACGGATCAGAACACGCACCTGATCTGCAGCGATTCCGAGATAATGCTTTACCTCATGTTTTAATTCCTTTGCCTTTACGGCAAAATCCGGTTTCTTTTCTACGTACACACGACGTACATTGCCCATTGGATTTACCTCCTTCTTTTGCGAAACGGAATGCCCCCTGCATTCGGGGGCATTCTATTGATCTTTATGTTATTGTATCATGGGTTGACAATTAAGTAAAATTAATATCGCTTACGATATCTATTACCTGTTCTTATGAAATTACTGTACGGTAATTGCACTGTCCGTTACAACGCCCGGAATGTCCGGTTCCGGCTGATCGGTACCCGGGTTTGGATTTACAAAATTAATCTTTACTTTCAGCTTTCTGGATTTATTTCCTGCCGTATCTTTGGCATATACGGTCACGCTATAAGTTCCATAGGTTCCTCTTTCCATAGCGGTAACTGCCTTATGTGCTTCTCTGGCATCCACGAAAACATATTTTGACGCAAGTTTTTTGCCCAGATCTTTTGCCACTACATCTGCCTTAATTGCAGAAACCAGTTTTTCTTTGGAAACGGCTTTATTGTAGGTCAGTGTCTTTCGCTTCAGGCTGATGGATGGTGCTTTCGTATCTTTTACGGTAATTACGATGCTCTTTTGGGTCTTGTTTCCTTTGGCATCTTTTGCGGTGTATGTAATCTTATATTTTCCGGTCTTTGCCGCATTGACTTTTCCGGAAACGGTAAATTTAAGTGTCTTACCTCTGTAATCGGTAGCTTTCACACCCTTTTTCAGATCTACTTTGCTGTTTGTTCTCTCGATGGTTTTATTCTTGATTCCCTTAATCGTCGGGCGAAGTTTCAGCCATGGATTTCTCGGATCCGGATCGGTCGGATCCCATCCGCGGTACGGACTGTTTACATCAATACGGATCGGGGTAGGCTTGCCCAATGGTCCCGGATCTTTGCTGTCATAGATGGTTACTTTGGTTCCTACCGGGCAGTTGTCATAGATCCACTTGGCATCTTCCACATTCAGACGGACACATCCGTGGGATGCCGTCTGTCCCAGACGGTTATAAGAATTGTATGCCAGCCTGCTCGGGTCCTGTGCACTGTAAAACACAGAGTGGAACAGCACACCACCGTGAATACGGCTGCAATACTGTCCGTACACACCGCCCATAAGTGTATGCCAGCGGTATTTTGTCGGAATCGAAAATGTTCCTGTCGGGGTGGCATTGTTGACACCGACCGAGCAGGCAAATGCTTTGACCGGTTTGGTATATTTGCCTTTGGAATCAAGTGCATATACGGTCACACAGTTCTGCTGACGATTGATTTTAATGTAATATGGCAGTTTTGCTGCCTGAGTTGTAACGGGTGTTCCTGCGAACACAAGCAGCATGAGTGCCGCCATCAATCCGCATAAGGTTTTCAAAATTCCCTTTTTCATGATAATCTCCTTTTCTCTCCTTTGTGAAAGGTATATAATATATCCTATACTATACTATACTACTGAGGATATGATCGATGGATATCAATTATGAATTATACAAGGTTTTCTATTATGTTGCAAGCTCTCTCTCATTTTCGGATGCAAGTAAGAAGCTTTTTATCTCCCAGTCAGCGGTCAGCCAGTCTATCAAAACATTAGAGCGCAAGCTGGGACAGCCGCTTTTTATCCGCAGCACAAAAAAAGTGCAGCTGACTCCTGCCGGTGCTCTGCTTCTGAAACATGTGGAACCTGCCATGAATCTGATCTCACGCGGCGAAAGCCAGCTTTTAGAATCCGGCTCTCTTGGTTTAGGACAGCTGCATATCGGTGCCAGCGACACGATCTGCCGCTATTTTCTTCTGCCGTATCTGCAGAAATTCCATCGGAAATTCCCGGATGTTCCGATTAAAATCACCAATGCCAGCTCGATGGGCTGTGTAGACCTGTTAGAGCAGCGCCGGGTAGATCTGATTATCACAAATTTTCCAAACCCGCATCTGAATCCTTCCTATATTCAGAAAACGGTTGGCTCTTTCTCGGATGTGTTCGTCGCCAATCCGGCATATTTTGATCTGGCGGACCGCATCGTTCCTTTCTCGGAGCTTGGCACCTATCCGCTCATGATGTTAGACCGCAAGAGCACAACGAGTGAGTTTCTGCACCACATTTTCCTGCAGCATCAGCTGGAACTGCTGCCTCAGGTAGAGCTCAGCAGCAACGATCTGCTCATTGACATGGCCCGCATCGGTCTTGGAATTGCTTTTATCCCGGATTTTTGTCTGAAACACAAGCCGGAGGATCTCTTTCTCGTCCACACGCAGGAAACGATCCCGCAGCGGCAGCTGGTGGCTTCGTTAAACCCTACCCTTCCGGTTTCTGCCTCCACCGAAGAGTTTTTAAAGCTCCTTCCGGACGTCTGACCAGAACCGGCTCACTTCTTCCCGCAGCTGCGGCAGACCACAGACGCTTCTCTTTTCCCATTCTCTCGGAAAAAGCGCTCCGTATTCGCGCTGCAGGAAACGTTCATCCAGCAGAAGGATCACGCCGCGGTCCTCGCTGGTCCGGATCACGCGCCCTGCTGCCTGCAGGACTTTGTTCATTCCCGGATAGCGGAACGCATAGTCAAATCCGGACAATCCCCGCTCATCATAATAATTCTTTAAAATTTCACGTTCATCGCTGACCTGCGGAAGTCCGGTTCCCACGATGATGGCACCGATCAGCCGGTCGTTTTTCAGATCAATGCCTTCCCCGAAAATTCCACCCATCACACAGAACGCAACGAGTGCCCCCTGGCGCTCTTTTTCAAATTCTTCCAAAAACGCTTCTCTTTCGTGTTCTTTCATATTACTATGCTGCATCAGAATCTCGCACGAATCGGCCGCCTTCCCGGCAAAGACCTCATATACATCCTGCATCAGCCGGTAAGACGGGAAAAACACCATGTAATTTCCCTGCTGTGCTTCTGTGACTGCACCGATATAGTCCGCGATTTTTTCGTATTCTTTTCTGTTCCTCCGCGTATATTTTGTGCTCACATCCCGGCCAAATGCGAGAAGTCTCTGTGTCTGGGCAAACGTACTCTGCGCATAAATGGCATAGTTATCCTCGTCCGTGGAAAGTAGCCGCTTGTAGTATCCGATCGGCAGGAGCGTTGCGGAGAAAAAGATCGTGGAATTGCTTTTATCGATGCATTTCTGCAGATTGACCGACGGATCTACGCAAAAGAGCCGGATCCGGAACTGGCCTTCCTCCGTCATCTGGCTGTAGATCACGTAATGGTCATCCACCAGATCATAGATATTCAGGAAATTGCGCAGCGCAAAGTAAAAATCCAGCACCGTTTTCTTCTCCGGAAATTCCCGCGGTTTTTCCAAAAATTCATCCATCTTGGAGGCCAGCCGCATAAGGTGGAAGGTCAACGTTCCCACACTGTCCAGAATCTGGTAGTGCTCACACTCACGTTTCATTTCCAGCATGGCTTTGTTGCATTTGTCCAGGATACGGCAGATCGTACGGCTGTGCGCTTTCATGATCCGCTTCACTGCAAGCACGTCTTCTTTGTACAGATCGGCACTGTACATCTCCCTGCTGCGATCCACGAGGTTATGTGCCTCATCCACCAGGAACAGATAGTCTCCCTTTATCCCCTCCTGAAAAAAGCGTTTCAGATATACATTCGGATCGAATACGTAATTGTAATCACAGACAATATTGTCCGCCCAGGTTGCCACATCCAGACTCATCTCAAACGGGCACACCTGATATTCTTTCGCCTGCGCTAAAACTTCCTCTCTGGTAAACAGGTTGGATTTCTGCAAGAGATCAAACACCGCATCGTTCACCCGGTCAAAATGTCCCTTTGCATATGGACAGTTTACCGGGTTGCAGTCCATCTCTTCACACAGGCAGAGTTTTTCTTTGGCTGTGATCTGGATGACTTTGGCACGGTATCCCTGTTCTTCCAGCAGTGCGAACGTTTCTTTTGCCACAGTTGCTGTGATGGTCTTTGCCGTGAGATAAAAGATCCGGTCTGCCAGCCTTTCTCCCACTGCTTTTACCGCCGGAAAGATTGTGGAAATTGTTTTGCCCACTCCGGTCGGTGCCTCGATAAACAGGTTCTTCCCCCGCAGAATGGTGCGGTAAACATCGGCAACCAGCTTCTTTTGTCCCTGCCGGTAGGGAAATGGAAACTCGAGTGTATGAATACTCTCCTGCCGCTGTTTTTTCCATGCGATCTGCCAGTCTGCCCATTTCCGATAATCTTCGATCAGATGCGTAAACCACACGGTCAGTGTCTCAAATGTATAAATTTCCCGGAAATACCGAATTTCTTCCGTATCCAGATTGCAGTAGGTCATCTGCACGCCGATCCGCTCCAGACGGTTCTGTTTCGCATAGATATACGCATAGCACATTGCCTGGGCTTTATGCACGTAGACCGGCTGTTCCATTGCCGCAACGTTTCTATATACACCCTTGATCTCATCGATGAAGCTGATTTCTTCTTCCGGAGGGATTTCCGCCGCAAACTCCATCTCCGGTTGCAGCACAGACTCCGTCGCAACCGGCAGATCCGGCTGAAATTTTCCATAAGCGATTCCGTCTGCACGTCCTTCCACGACCAGTACGTAATCGTTGGCTTTCCATTCAATTTTCAGCGGTACTTCCGCCTGGTAGGAGGTGTCCATGCTTTTTTGAATTTTCCGGTGGATACGGCTGCCTTCCATCATGGCCTCTGCACTCGCCAGCTTTCCGGCACGATTATCGATATCTCCTGCCCGGAAAATAAACTCTACCAGATTTCTCACAGATATATGTAATTCCTGCATGTACACTTCCTTTCTCCCGCGGGTATTTTCCTGTTGTATGAAGCGGGTTTTTATTTGTTCCATTATTTTACAATAAAAAGCCCCGCTCCGGAATACGGAGCGGGACTTAAAGTTCCATAGTCACGATATTATAATTGTATTATGCCACTGCAAATTTAGCAACTACGTTTTCGAAATTTTCATTCTTTCCACCGTAGCAAACCTGAAGATTCTTTTTTACACCAAGTCCAATCATACCAAGCAATGACTTTGCATCAATGAATGTTCTGTCACATTTTACATCAATATCAAAATCACAACCACCCGCTGCACGTACAAAATCCTTAACTTCATCCATATCTGATAACCGAATTACTTTAACAGTTTCATACATAATCCAACACCTCTTTCTACCTTTAAACAACATACTTTTATTATCATCCCCAAGTTTAGAAAAGATTATGCCACTTTTTTTCTCATCTGTCAAAGTTGTGCAAACTTCGCATTTCTCCGGTTTTTCCTGCATAATGACGGTAATCGCGCAACCGTTTCCATCAGATTCTTACCGTTTTTTTTCGTGTATTTATATTTATACCTGCTATCTTATGCAATTTCTCCAAAAAATTGCCTTTCCAATGACCAAAACAAGCATTTTTTGATGAAAACTATTTTTATCAAAGTGGTTTCCCACTTTTTTTCAGAATATCCACATATAATTCTCCGATCGGACTGACCTTTATCCCCTTGTGCCGGATATAGCCAATCCGCATCTTTTCGCTCTCTGCCAGCGGCACTGCCGCATAATCATTTCCGTTTAATTCTTCACAGATAATCCCGGAACAGAGCGTATAACCATTCAGCCCAACCATCAGATTCAGCATGGTCGCCCGGTCATCCGCATGGATCATCTTCTTATATTCATAGGTACTTTTCATCTCTTCGGCAAAATAAAAGGAATTATTTTTCCCCTGTTCGAACACAAGACATGGATATTCCTGCAGTTCTTTCATGGAAATTACATCCCTTTGTGCCAGCGGATGTCCTTTCCACAGATATACATAGGTGTCACAGGTAAACAGTTCTTCAAAAATTACATCATTTTCCCTGAAAAGTTTCTGTAGTACTGCTTCATTAAATTTGCTCAGGAAAAGAATCCCCAGCTCACTTTTCATGTTGCGCACATTTTCGATTACCTGATTCGTCTGTGTCTCATGCACGGCAAATTCATATTCTTCCATTCCCACCGCCTTGACCACTTCCACAAATGCCTTGACCGCAAAGGTATAATGCTGCATCGACACGGAAAATTTCTTTTTGGATGCAGACGAAATATAACGGGATTCCAGTAAATGATACTGCTCCACGACCTGCTTGGCATATCCGATAAATTCCTCTCCCTCTGGTGTAAGCACGATTCCCCTGTTGGACCGGATAAAAATGGTGATTCCTGCTTCTTCTTCCAGTTCGCGCACAACCGCAGACAGATTGGGCTGTGAGACAAACAATTTTCGGGATGCTTCGTTCATGGAACGGCTTTCTGCAATCGTAATTACCTGATGTAACTGCTGTAGGGTCATAGGTCTTACCTCTTTTCCTTAAGCAAATGATCTGTTATATACCGGACAAGGATCTGAAGTATCCATGCAATCACAATGGAACTGCATACCAGCACCAGTTCGTAACGCAGACGGCATGTATGAAATGCTGCTCCCTTCATAAATTTTCGTATGGTAACATGTACCAGATACAATTCCAGCGAATGAGCACCAAACCATTCCAGTATTCTTATAACCGGGCGCATAGATAACTGGGAAAAGATCCAGGCAATTCCCGCACAACATGAGATATTAAAAATTCCGGTCACATACCTTGCAAAAATAGGAGATCCACTTGGAAGCATGGTGAGCAAATAGCCGGATAACGCAAAAAGAATCAACCATTTCCAATAACTTTCCCTTTTTTCATAACTGGATCTGCCATAAAAACAGCCCGCTATAAAAACAGGCAGACGAAGCAAAGCAATATTTACATTTCCAAACACCTCTTTCTCATATAATGCAATTACAAGTGCCAATACGGTAACAGCACTTACCAGGGAAATCAGCCGGATCTCTCCATCTATTGCGTCCCGTGCGCTATCCACAATCTGAAAGATATAGGGATAAATCAAATAGCATAACAGCATAAGTCCAATATACCAGTAAAGCCTGTCTCCATCACTGAAAAATGTGATAAATGTGAAGTCTTTTATGGCTTCTCCCCATCCTGTTTTATTTACACAGACATCCAGTAAAATATAAGAGGGTACGGCTACGATGCAATAAGGAATCAGAATTCTTTTTAATCTTCTTATGTAAAAACTTCTAACATCTGATCTTTTTTTCATGGAATAATATAACCCCAGACCAGAAAAGAATAAAAATGCATCCACACTTGATGATGAAATATATCTCCAAAAGAAGGAAATCCAGCCACTAAAATGATAGGAGTAATAATGACAGTCATCCGTAAAATGAAAAACTATAATCAATATGATGGATATTCCCATTAACGCCCCCCGGTATTGCGAAAGCACGCTGTTATTTGTTTTTTTCATATAATTCTCCTTTATAAAAATTTAATTTAAATTACTATAAATAAAAAAACACCTAAACAGGTGTTTTTAAAGAGCAGGGGATGAGAGAATCGAACTCCCACCAAAGGTTTTGGAGACCCCTATCATACCATTTGACCAATCCCCTATATGAGAAAACAACGTAGACAAGTACGCTGCTAACTTCTTATTCATGAAATGTTTGTACTTTCAAAACTTCATACAGATTTAACCGCTTTTTAATCAAGCCCTCGACCTATTAGTAACAGTCAGCTCCATGTGTTGCCACACTTCCACCTCTGCCCTATCTACCTTGTAGTCTTCAAGGGGTCTTACTCCCGAAGGAGGGATATCTCATCTTGAGGGGGGCTTCACGCTTAGATGCCTTCAGCGTTTATCCCTTCCAGACTTGGCTAC
>ENA-OPWC01001226-OPWC01001226.1-human-gut-metagenome-genome-assembly--contig:-NODE-1226-length-17866-cov-4.410084_pt1 | contig 17866 bp, 15 predicted proteins | sample MGYA00241504_ERZ502000 | MGnify/ENA primary metagenome ERZ502000 (study PRJEB25962, sample SAMEA2042005) | human gut metagenome | biome: human gut; feature: human-associated habitat; material: faeces...
CGATCATATAGTGAACCGTATTCTCATCTAACATTCGAAGTGCTTCTGAAAACATAGTGATAACCTTCTCGGAATCATACATATATTCGTACATATCCTTGCAGATGGCTTCCATCCATGGATAGTCAGATACCAGTGTAGCAAGGTCGTCTACTGACTGTGCAGTCAGTAGACGACAACCAAGCGTTTAACTCATTGATATCTTTAGCATATTTACTTTCACGGAAAACGTCAAGGACAACCACATAGAATTTCTGTAAAAGTTTCAGTTTGATGCCAGTATCAAGAACGGTTTTGCCATGGTGCAGGTAGATATCGGATAATGCATCAGTTAGACACGCATTCGGACTTTTTTCATATATCACGATTTGTGTAAACGGTCTTCAGACTATAAATAACCAAACAGGGGGGACAAGGCTAATATGGATTTAAAAAATAAAACAACATTTAACAAATTATATCAAGCAGCATGCAATCTGGCGGATAGACTCCGGAGAGGTGAATGGACGAACAGTGACCGGTCAATAGAAGAATGCGAAGCAGCAATAAAAAGTCTGGCAGCTTTCATTGACGATGGAAAGGCGGATTGTACGGGCAAACGGTATGCTTGCAATGGATGTTTTGATATTTCTCTAAATCTACAGCATCTGCTGTGGGTTTAGAGAAATACCAAACGCATCTGCAATAATAGGGAAAATCTTTATGCAACTTTCCAGACCGCAGATGATACGTTTGCTCTTTCGGAAAGAGTAGGGCATCTGCCTGTCGTGGAAGATTTCCTTAATGGGGTCGGTGCATTTGTGGATTGGTCAGTACGCCAATGGGCGCATGTATTTGAATTCCTGATCATCGGCATCTGTGTTAGTATTTTTTATGCATTTGCAATGAAGAATATTTGGTTGATGTTAGTGCTGGCATTGGTAACTTGTATGGGTATATCATTGTGCGATCAATCAGTTCGGATATTCATTGCCGGAAGACATTTTGATTCCTTTGATCTGGTGTTGGATGCGCTGGGATATGTGAGTGTTATCGTGGTTGTGAGCATATGTAGGGGGATACATAGATTGGTGGTTAATAGAAAATAAATGAGATTGAGCTGAAATGGCGGAACCTTGGAGTGGCAGAGGGAGACCGGCCCGGCTTTTTTTGAACTTTGTAGGTTTGTCAAACATATGTTACACAGATGCCAGATAATCCTTTAGTACCTGATTTGGAGATTTCCATCCTAATGGACGCATAGGAAAGTTGTTATAATCCCTGCGATTATACACTTTCAACTGTTTGGCAAAGACCTCAAAAGAATAAAAAGTATGAGTTGCATAAAAACGCTCATTATCCTTTCGGTGGCTTCTTTCAACTTTCCCGTTATGTCGTGGTGTAAAAGGTCGTATAACTTTATAGCGAATCCCATGCTGCTTCAGATGCACCTGAAATAGTGTGGGTTTGTCACGGTGAGTGGTAAAACGATTTGTAAATTCTGTTCCATTATCAGTTTGGATACATTGAATGGGTAACGGAAAGGCTTTCACCAGATGCTCTATAAACATAGCAGAAGAATACGTGTTGTGTTCTTCAAAAGCCTCTATGAAACGCCATCTGGAATGCTCGTCAATGGCAGTATACTGAAAGAATTGTTTGCCGATGACCTTGGGGTTTTTGAGGCATGTAGAAGGAACAAATTTTACATCAACCTGTATGCGTTGTCCCAGATAATCCATCTGTTCGTAAGGCTTTGGAATATATTTAGGATTTGGCGGATGAACTGCCATAATTCCCTGCTTACGGAGAAATCTGTATAGTCCAGGAATGGAACGGGAGTAACCACGCTGCTTGAGTTTAACCCAAAAGACAACAAGACCGGCATTGGGATTGCGTCTGCGAATATCAAAGATCAGCTTGATCTCTTCAGGGGTATGTTGGTTTGGATGATGATGGGGTCTGCGAGAGCGGTCACGAAGGGACTCAATAGAACCGTCATAACGTCGTTTCCAACGATAAATGTATTGACGGTTGGTTTTATATTTGATAGCAGCTTTGGTGACACCAAACCTTTCAGCGTATTTGATTAAGGATAGACGATGCCGCATATCTTGTGTTATAGTAGCCATAGCAGAGAACTCCTTTTTTGTTTTTTTGTTGTGGTGACTAAAATATAACACAAAAGAAGCATCTCTGCTTTTTTTATATTCAGTTGTAACACATGTATTGTAATCCTACAATGCAGGACAACTAAAGCCATGTTATAATATATAATAAACTTGCTATTATAAGTATACTTTTAAGAATAAGCGATTTGGTACATTATGAGGAGTGCTACAAGATGAAGGAGGGATATATATATTCGAATTAAGAAAAAATCCAGGATTAAAAGCTAATATAATTTCAATGTATAAAAGTCATTTTCAAATCGAAGGTTTTTTTAGACCTAGGATTGCAGAGAATGTGACAATCTCTGGGAAATTAAAAGAACATACAGTTGATATTTATTTTGAATTCATTCAGATGAATAATTTAGAGCGTACAGTGATTAAAGTAATAGAAGGTACAAAAGTAACAGAGAATGATATGTGGGAATTTGCAAATGTTTTGAAAGATTTACATTTTTTTGCAAAAGGTATTATTTACTATGATGATAGCGTATCTAGTGGGGCTAAGAAAGTGGCAGAATTGACAAATATTGATTTAAAGAAATTTGATTTATTAGATGAAGTAAGAAAATCTGTTTTAAGTGTTGTAAAAGTAATGCTACCAGATGAAGAGATAATAGGGGATCCATTTTGGACCGTTATGGAAATAGAACAAGATAGTGGTAAGAATACAGGAAATTATGAGATGGTTACTGATAGTATTTTATTGTTTTTATCAAAGAAGCAGGCTATTAATTATTGCAGTAAAATAAAAAAGAGTGCTAAGGTTTTTGGCATTTCTCAAAACCATCTCAAAGTGTTAGTTTCTCTTCAAGAAAAAGGAAAGTTTCCAGATTTTAGTATAGCTTTTCCTGAATTTAAGCAATTACAGGAAAATTCTCTCTTTTATTATCAAATTTCACATGATAGTTTAAAAAAATTTTATTTGAGAGGAGACAATAATGAATAATGTATCAAAAGAGAAAGGAGAGAAGTTTGAGTCTATTGTTGAAAAAATTTATATTCAAATTGCTAATAATGAGCGAATAAAAGCTAAAGTTGAGAAACATGTTCCAATAATAGGAGATGATGGTGCAAGCCATGAGATAGACATACTATATTCATACGAACATTTTGGGGTGAAATACAAGGTGGCGATTGAGTGTAAAAACTGGAAAAATCCAATAAATGTTGGTGAACTAAGAAATTTTTCTTATAAATTAGAGCATATAGGGAATATAAATGGAATTTTTATTTCGGCAGAAAGTGAGTTTCAAGATGGAGCAAAAAAAGTATCTAGTTATAATGGAATCAGACTTATAAAATATGATGAATTTTATAAGTTTATTAATGGTGAAAATGGTAAATACTTGGTTCCAGACTATAAAACTATAGGCGATCCTTTTTGGATGGTTATGAATTTGAATGGAAAAAATTCTATAGAGCAAAATTTGTTCCTTAAAGAGGGGATCTTACTTTTTGAAAGCAAATATTTTGCTGAGCAATTCAAAAATCTTTACTTATTGAATTGCGATAATAATGCAAAACTAGTAGGAGTATCACAACAACATTTGAAAGAAATCATATATTTAAAAGATAAGTATAAGGTTTCTGTGAAATTATTTAACCAGTTTACAAGTGATTTAAATAAGTGGCCATATCATTTTTGGGATTTAGATGTTGCAGATATTGAAATGTATATTAGGTAAGTCCATATTATATTGCTGTAACAGAAGAAGCAAGATTTAAATGGGATTCGGGTTTAACTGAGGAACAGATTGATCGCTTACTAAATCAGAATGCTCCCACACTTTTATTATCATATATAAGACCGTTGGTATCCCAGTTGACAGCTTCGTCCCCTTATGGAGCATACGATATTCCTTTTATGAATTTCACGGAAAGACGTTAATATTTAAGGATGAGGGGATATAAGTGAGTTTTTTGATGTATAGCCATTTGTAATGACAATTTCCTGTTGATCAATACACAGTACGTGAATGTTGAATTGAAAGGTTAGTCCTTCACCATAAGGTGGGGGACTTTTTAACTTTATCAGAGACCTAGTAATACATTGATTGGAAGATAAAAAGAATAGATATCATTAAGATTGCCGGAAGGGAGAGATACAAAATGATTATAAAATTTTCAATGGATCAAATAACAAATATAGATGTACTCTATACTTGGACACATGTTTATTCAAAAGAATTTCATTGTGATGTAACGGAGGAGCCTTATCATGGTGATACCTATTGTAAACAGATTGTTGCAGATACATTAACAGTGCTAAAGTGGGGAATTCAAACGTATCTTGGTTCATCGGAGCGTATAGCAAATGAGACCTTTGATATTTGTACAGATGAAGGAGCAAAATATCATATCGAATTTGGTATTAATACATATGGAAGAAAAGCTGCAAGATTAGAGTGTACCATTACTGCCCCGGAAACGGAAGGTTATGATCAGAAGCTTGAAGAATTAAAAATAGCATTAAAGAACAGGCTCATCCAGGACTGGAAAGTTTGTACCTGGTTAGTTGATATGCAATCAGCGTATCTCTGTAAAGAAGCATATGAAAGAGCATTTATTGTTGAGAATAATCTCCGTGCATTTGCCAGTAAGGTATTGATTCATTTTATGGGAATTGACTGGCTTAATAGTACCGGATTAGAAAAAGAGGCAGAGTCGGTAAAAAATTTGAAGCAGAAATTTATTAAACGTGTACCGGAATTTGAGAATATAAATGCGGATTTTCTTTCAATGACACTGGAAACATTGGAAAAAGTAATGTTTGAAAGAAAAGTATATAAGGATACGATTGTATTAGATAAAAGCCAGTATGCAAAAGTTTTAGAGATAGCAGAAAATGGCAAAAATGCCAATAATGTAGCAGAATTTATTAAGTCGAACCGTACAGTAGAAAAAGATATATGGAACAACTTATTTGTGCCATATATTGAAAATACGGAGCAATTCAAGCAGGCGATACATAATTTTACAGAGGATAGAAATCATGTTGCACATAGCAAGGTTCTGTCCTGGAGTTCTTATCAGATCATATTGGGTGATTTTGATAAAATGGATGGTTTTATTCGTCAGGCAGATGCTGAATTTGAAAGCAAAGTAACATCAGATGAAGTATTGGAGACCTGGGATGCAATGCAGGAAGAAGAACGGAATGAGAGGGAATATTATCGTGAGCGTATAGCAAATGAAGCAGGTGTTGATATCCTTGATGCGGATGAGATAAAAAGTTGGTTCGATGAAGTTATTTATGGTTTATATAGTGAGGCTTATCAACGGTATCATTTGGATGTATGCTATGAAATATCTGATTACCAGACTATAACGGATAATGGGATTTGTTTTACCATTGTATCTCCGGTATTAGAAGATAATTCGCTTCGTGTAGATATTACTGCTGAATATTCCATAGATGATGATTTGGGTGAAGATAGCACATGTGAGGTAGCGTGTAAAGATGGTGCAGGAAGGACGATTTGTTCAGGAAATATTTATTTTTATAATGGAAATGGATATGAAGGGGAGGAGTGCATTATGGAAGCCAGTGAGAATTCTGAATATGACTCTTCTGAGATGAATGATTTACGTGATAATTTATTTAGTTATATTGATGAAGAATTAAATCCGTATCCGGAAAAATTAAACACCTATATTAATGAGAATAAAGGTCTTAATGACTGGACTGCAGATTTTGCATGTATCCAATGTGGGAAATTTGGTGTGTCTATTAATGAGGACTTTTTACCAGCAGGTCGGTGCTGTTATTGCGGCTGCGATAATGAACTTGAAAAATGCGATCGGTGTGGAGAACTGGTGAGTGCAGATGATATTGTTCACGATTTTTGTCCATCTTGTTTAGCGTATATTGAGAAAGAATAAATGAGTGGATTTTTATATAAAAAGTATCATCGATTTAGTGCGGATAGTTAAGCTATTAGGTGTCTTTACGAAGAATGTCGGGATATTCGATACGTTTCATCTTGAGGTAATAAGAAATTTCAAGAAAATAGCTTTTTTTGAAATTGTCTGAGCAAAATCATCATGGAAATTTCAAGTTTTAAATTTGTCTTGATTGTTTCAATGTAAGTCGGGGCATTTTATGCCCACAAGAAGCGGGAATCCACATGGCATTACCGTTGGAATTTGGTTGATACATATAAAAAGTGTAAGCTGTTGTATTTACAGATAATGGAATCAGGAGAAAAGATGGCAGATAAAAAATTATTAGTGACTAGACATGTATTAGATCAGATGGATTTGATAAATATTGAATTAGAAGAACAACAGAAGTTTCCGTTATTGGATGTAGTGAGGTCTATTGGTATGACTTCGACATTTTTTAACTATTATATGGATGACGGCTGTCAGTTATTGAATGATACATTTCCATATATGATTATAGAAGGGCAGTTAGAGTGGAATGTGCCATATAATCGGGTTACATTAGAAGATTTTTTGGTAACTCATCCAGCGTGTTTGCAAGAAGGAATTGAGTACGAAACGGGACTTCCTGCTGCAGGTGGACATGGACGAGTTTGGGGTACAGTGGCAGTTAATATTGTCATTAGCATACTTAGAAATAAATGTCCGGAATTGGGAGTGCCATTAGATATAGGGCAAGTGTTGATAGATGCCTTGAATGCATTAGCTCCGTATTATGAAGAGAAAAAGATTTCGGTGATTCAACAGTTGGATGCGATTATCAGTACAGGCGAATGTGGTGTGTTGGCGATACAGGAATTATTGGATTTTGACGAATATCATGCGAGAAAACTACTGCGGGCAATTGGGTTCACACTGAATGAGAAAACTGGAAGATATGTTATGGGGGTTCAGAAAAGAGCAGAAACAAGAGCTATGTTAGAGAAACTGAGTTTGGAAGAACTGGAATGGCTGTAAAAAGTATTGTGATATCACTATTAGAATTATAAATGTTCAGAAGATAGCAGAAATATTTGGAGTATAAAAATTAGGAGGATGTGAAATGGACTATAAAATATATGTGACAGTTCATGTATATGTAGAAGAACAATTGGATACGGCAGTATTAAAACCGCATAATAAGAACTATGGAATTAATGGCAAGGAAATAATTTTGCCTTTAAGAAAAATTAATGGTATGGAGTACTGTATTAGAAATGTAGCGGATGAATTTACAGTAGAAGAATTATGGAATTGGGTAGATTTTAAAATTTGTGGGAATACGTTGAAGTATTCGTTTAATAAATATTTGGTATTTGATAATGTAAGGTATAGGGTTGAAAATACAAAGTTACCATTAAGTTATTATTTAGATAAAATGCATTGTAATGTTGAAGACCCCATAAACATTCAGATTTTATTAAGTGAAAATGCTGGAGAGGTTTTCAAAGATGATGGAATAAGGTATTATATGCATTCCCAGGAAGCAGGTAAACATAATGAACCACATGTGCATGTAAATGTAAGGCATGAATATGATGGAACATTTTCTATTATAGATGGTAGACAGTTGGCACGTAGTGATATTAGGTCTAAAGATATTAGAAAAATCCAGAAGAAAATAAAAGAAAACAAAGAACAGCTAATTGAATACTGGAATTTGCATACGGACGGATTAACTGTAGATTTAAATCAGAAATGGGGATTGATACATTATTAATCATATGTATTAATATTGAGGGTGTGAGAAGAATAAAAAAATTTAATATGGGAGAATTCAAATGAAACATATTTTAATTGATAATGCACTTGAAGCTTGGGCTATGGCTATCAAATATTGTAATTATATTTTGGACGGGAAGGCTACATTGCAGTATAGAAAACAATTTGTATCATTTTTACATAATTCAGTGGAGTTATTTATAAAACAATTAATGTTAGATAATAACGATCATAGAGTGTGTAGTGTAAAAAAGGGATGTGATGCAGAAGGCCATCCTGCATTAGATTTTTACAATTCTCATAATCTAAATGATTTTTTTGAAAATATAGATGCTCAGGTAATGAAAAAGTTTTATTCTATCGAATATAATGAGATATGTAAGTTATCGAAAGAACTTTTTAAGGAATACTATTGTGATTACACTGATGATAAAAAAATTGTAGATGAAGCGCTTTCTTTGCTGGGAAGGTTGAGAAATGGAGAAACACATTTCTTTATAGAGAAATCGAATTTTTTGTTAGATAAGGAATTTTACAAATTATATAATTTTATAATGGTTTTTCATAGAATATTAGATTATTATTCGTTGTTGCCTTACTGGGGAGAAGAGTTTGGTGAATTTACAAGATTTAAGCTTAAAACAGAAGAATTAACACATTTTTCTTATAAGAATGCAGTCAAACGGTCGAACTTTTATCAATATCTTAAATGTATAATATATGAAAATGTATACTCTGCTAATGGAAATACTGCATATGACTATGCCGAAGAATTATATTTTTATCTTAGGGAATATGATATAGATTTTGATGAATTGTGGACATGTATTGAGATGGCAGTTCAATATGATTTATTAACTTGTGAAGATTATATTGAAGAATATGATGATCCGGAGTGTGGTAAAGGATATAATGCTTACAGGCAATTTTATTTAAAATAGACGTGACAGATATAAAAAAGTAAAGAAAGGTTGTTTGTATGAAATCTTTATATATTATTGGCAATGGATTTGACATAGCACATAATTTAGATACGTCATATTGGAGATTTAGGGAATATCTAGATGATAAATATCCAGATTTTCTTGTTGCATTTGAGCATTTGTATAATATTGGACGTATTGATTTTTCAGATCCCAGAATTAGGAAAGGGACATATGAGCGTTGGGAAAAAGCTATTCAAGATACATTATGGGGGGAATTTGAAGATAAAATGGGGCATCCTAATATTGATGAGATGTTAGACTCTTCAGAATGTATACTACAAGATATGCATCTGGATGGCGGTTTAACAGGTATTGAAGATACCATGGATGAGTATTGGAGGGAAGAATATGGCTTTGTAAGAAAGTTTCAACAGTATGTAAAAGAATGGATTGAAACCATTGATACAAGTCATATAGTACCCAAAAAGAAAACATTAATTGATAGTACGGATTATTTTATTAATTTCAATTATACGGATTTGCTTGAAAAGATTTACGGTATAGAAGACGTGTTACATATTCATGGAGGTGTAAGCAACATAACAGATATTCCACCGGTAATGGGACATTGTAATTTAAAAGAGATACAAGAACACAGACAGCAATTAAAGGAGTGCGAAGAGCAATTTGACGAAGGGGGAACAAGTATTCACCGCGCAGTTGTAGAGTATCTGGAATCCATATATAAGGATACAGATTTTTACATAAGAGAGCATCAGAGATTTTGGAAAAGCTTGAAAGATGTTGATTCCGTGATAATAATAGGATGGTCTGGTGGAGAAGTGGATTTACCCTATCTTAGAAAGATTCGTGATAGTGTAAATGAAAATGCAAAGTGGAATGTATATTATTATAGTAAAAAGGATTACAAAGAATTGAGTAAAGTAATATATGAAGAGCTAATCAAGAAAAATTACAAGGTGAATTTAATTTCATCAGATGAATTTTGGGATTGAGAGAAGGATGAAATGAAAAATGGGAAAAAACCAGAAAAAATGTTGAATATAAAATATTGAGAAATAGTATATAGGAGAGAATACCCATGTTATTGTTTTATTAATCCATAGAAATATGAATGACTGAAACAAAGAATATTTTGACTTGCATTAGCGAACATAAAATGTTATTCTTTCTGTACAAATCTATGTTAGTATAATGTTACTGAAGATAAGGAAAGGTTTAATGGGGGAATTACAATTCAAAATAGTTTCAAGGAAGGTTGAACAATCTAATTTTGATTGTGGAATAGAATCAATAAATGCAGATATTGTAAATTCGTATTATCCAACGATATTACAACATGCATATGCATATAGTATAATAGCAAATAATCGAATTGTTGGTTATTTTCAAATAATGTTTAGAGATATTGAGTTAAATGACCTGCCTGAAGATATCAGTGAATATGACTCTGGGAAAAAAGAAAATAAAATATCTGCAGTTCATATCAATTTTATTGCCATAGATAAGAGATATCATCGTAATAATCTTGGAACATTTACGCTGAGAATAATTATAGAATATGTGAGACAATTAACTCAAAGATGGCCTATACGTATAATAACCATAGATGCAAGAAATGAACTTATCCATTGGTATAAAGAAGAGGGATTCCTTTTTATGCCTCATAACAGGGCGGGACAGGATGGTGTGACACGGGCAATGTATATGGATTGCTTTAGGTATCAGAAAGAATTGAATGATTATATAGAGAGTATATCGTAAATAATATTGGAATAAGGGGGAAAACAATTATGGAAAATCATAGCATAGGTACGCTTGTACTAGAGGGACAGGATTCAATTGATTTTGTTAATTCCTTAATTAGACCATCAAATGATATTATAGAACATTTTGAAACTGTATTTGATAGAATTGAAAAGTCAATCACTGTAGTTGATTGCGATGATGGCATAACAGCTAATATTAAAGATTATGACCTGTCTTTTCTGTCGGATATTGATGAAGAACAAATTGTTATACAAACGAATTTTAAGATAAGTGTTGATGATGTAGTGTTCTCGGACGTGGTTTCGGAATTAGATAAGGTAACAGTAAATGTAGTTGAGGATAGTTTGTATTGTAATTCTAATGGTAATAATTGTCTTTCTTGGGCAGCATAGGAGTAGATATGGAGAGTGCTTTTCAGTATAAAAAACCTTATTTGCAAAAGGTTGATTATTTAATAAATAAAGAATTTGATCCAAAAGGAAAAAGTAGTGTAGAGATTCAGGTAAACATGTCCGTTGAGCTTAATAAAGATTCTGAATTAAGTGAGGCAACAGTAGCATTACATGTTGAAATTGGAGAAAAAGATGAAAGAAGTCCATATTATATTGCTGTAACAGAAGAAGCAAGATTTAAATGGGATTCGGGTTTAACTGAGGAACAGATTGATCGCTTACTAAATCAGAATGCTCCCACACTTTTATTATCATATATAAGACCGTTGGTATCCCAGTTGACAGCTTCGTCCCCTTATGGAGCATACGATATTCCTTTTATGAATTTCACGGAAAGACGTTAATATTTAAGGATGAGGGGATATAAGTGAGTTTTTTGATGTATAGCCATTTGTAATGACAATTTCCTGTTGATCAATACACAGTACGTGAATGTTGAATTGAAAGGTTAGTCCTTCACCATAAGGTGGGGGACTTTTTAACTTTATCAGAGACCTAGTAATACATTGATTGGAAGATAAAAAGAATAGATATCATTAAGATTGCCGGAAGGGAGAGATACAAAATGATTATAAAATTTTCAATGGATCAAATAACAAATATAGATGTACTCTATACTTGGACACATGTTTATTCAAAAGAATTTCATTGTGATGTAACGGAGGAGCCTTATCATGGTGATACCTATTGTAAACAGATTGTTGCAGATACATTAACAGTGCTAAAGTGGGGAATTCAAACGTATCTTGGTTCATCGGAGCGTATAGCAAATGAGACCTTTGATATTTGTACAGATGAAGGAGCAAAATATCATATCGAATTTGGTATTAATACATATGGAAGAAAAGCTGCAAGATTAGAGTGTACCATTACTGCCCCGGAAACGGAAGGTTATGATCAGAAGCTTGAAGAATTAAAAATAGCATTAAAGAACAGGCTCATCCAGGACTGGAAAGTTTGTACCTGGTTAGTTGATATGCAATCAGCGTATCTCTGTAAAGAAGCATATGAAAGAGCATTTATTGTTGAGAATAATCTCCGTGCATTTGCCAGTAAGGTATTGATTCATTTTATGGGAATTGACTGGCTTAATAGTACCGGATTAGAAAAAGAGGCAGAGTCGGTAAAAAATTTGAAGCAGAAATTTATTAAACGTGTACCGGAATTTGAGAATATAAATGCGGATTTTCTTTCAATGACACTGGAAACATTGGAAAAAGTAATGTTTGAAAGAAAAGTATATAAGGATACGATTGTATTAGATAAAAGCCAGTATGCAAAAGTTTTAGAGATAGCAGAAAATGGCAAAAATGCCAATAATGTAGCAGAATTTATTAAGTCGAACCGTACAGTAGAAAAAGATATATGGAACAACTTATTTGTGCCATATATTGAAAATACGGAGCAATTCAAGCAGGCGATACATAATTTTACAGAGGATAGAAATCATGTTGCACATAGCAAGGTTCTGTCCTGGAGTTCTTATCAGATCATATTGGGTGATTTTGATAAAATGGATGGTTTTATTCGTCAGGCAGATGCTGAATTTGAAAGCAAAGTAACATCAGATGAAGTATTGGAGACCTGGGATGCAATGCAGGAAGAAGAACGGAATGAGAGGGAATATTATCGTGAGCGTATAGCAAATGAAGCAGGTGTTGATATCCTTGATGCGGATGAGATAAAAAGTTGGTTCGATGAAGTTATTTATGGTTTATATAGTGAGGCTTATCAACGGTATCATTTGGATGTATGCTATGAAATATCTGATTACCAGACTATAACGGATAATGGGATTTGTTTTACCATTGTATCTCCGGTATTAGAAGATAATTCGCTTCGTGTAGATATTACTGCTGAATATTCCATAGATGATGATTTGGGTGAAGATAGCACATGTGAGGTAGCGTGTAAAGATGGTGCAGGAAGGACGATTTGTTCAGGAAATATTTATTTTTATAATGGAAATGGATATGAAGGGGAGGAGTGCATTATGGAAGCCAGTGAGAATTCTGAATATGACTCTTCTGAGATGAATGATTTACGTGATAATTTATTTAGTTATATTGATGAAGAATTAAATCCGTATCCGGAAAAATTAAACACCTATATTAATGAGAATAAAGGTCTTAATGACTGGACTGCAGATTTTGCATGTATCCAATGTGGGAAATTTGGTGTGTCTATTAATGAGGACTTTTTACCAGCAGGTCGGTGCTGTTATTGCGGCTGCGATAATGAACTTGAAAAATGCGATCGGTGTGGAGAACTGGTGAGTGCAGATGATATGGTGCACGGTTTTTGTCCATTTTGTTTAGCGTATATTGAGAAAGAATAAATGAGTGTACAGAAGAAGTAATACAGAAGAGATCAAAAAGGCGGAAAGGCAAACGTGCCGAGGATCTGTCCGGACTTCCAAAAGAGATAATCAACCACGATCTCAGCGAAGATGAACTTAGAGCATTATACCCTGACGAAGAATGGAAGAAACTGCCTGATGAAGTATACCACAGATACAGCTTCACTCCGGCAAAGATCGCACTAGAGGAACATCATGTTGTTGTATACTCGGGGAAAAAGACGGAACATATGGAAAAGGCAAAACAAGCTCAGACTGTATGAATACTTTAACTATCTTCTTACAGAGATTCCGGAACACATGGACGATAAGAACAATGATTTCTGTGAAAAACTTCTGCACTGGTCAGCTGAACTCCCTGCAGAATGCAGGAAATAATACAGAAATAAAGCCGCTCAGACGAGCGGCTAATTATAGTGGGGTACCCACAGCGGAGAGTTTACGGACAACCACATAGAATTCCTGCAAAAGCTTCAACTCGATTCCGGTATCAAGAACGGTTCTGCCATGGTGCAGGTAGATATCGGATAATGCATCAGTTAGACACGCATCCGGACTTTTTTCATATATCACGATTGCGTAAACGGTCTTCAGACTATAAATAACTAAACAGGGGGGACAAGGCTAATATGGAAATAAAAAATAAAACAACATTTAACAAATTATATCAAGCAGCATGCGATCTGGCGGATAGACTCCGGAGAGGTGAATGGACGAACAGTGACCGGTCAATAGAAGAATGCGAAGCAGCAATAAAAAGTCTGGCAGCTTTCATTGACGATGGAAAGGCGGATTGTACGGACAAACGGGAAGAGGCAAGAGAAAAAACATTGAAAGGGACATGGTTTCAAAGTGTTGATTTTCGCCGGATCATTGTACATATGCAGCTAGAGGAAGCAATAAATAATCGGGATATGCAGCTTGAACTGGATATTCTGGGGCATGTGCTTGCGTATCTGCCAAATGGAACCTATTTTAAGATGGGCAACCTGCCACAGGTCATGGAGACCATCGGACATCTTTATGGGGCATCGAAGAAGTCCGGTAAGCCCTATGCACCGAAAATGTCAGAAGAGACAGCAGTATTGATCGAATCAACGAGAAATCTGATCAATGCAGGTTTTTCATTTCAGATCGTAAATGGAGAGCCGGAGTTTGAACAGGATTCCGAACAGTGTTTGGTTGCGGAATTAGAAAGACGGATAAAAGAGCTTGGTGGAATGTATGTGATCCGTCAGTTATTTGACAGGGAGATTCGTGCACGATATCATGAGAAGCTTGGAAGATATCTGATCTATCGAAATAAGATATCAATGGGAGAAAAACGCCATATCAAAGTAAGAATACCGTATCAATATTTACTTCAGCTGTCGCTAAAATTTCTGAAGACAGAATCAATATTCACAAATGCATATAAAGAGCACAGATATCAGGAGCTGATCCGGATGGCACAGGATTATCTGGAAGTTCTGCAGCTGCAGGGGTATATGACCTGGGAAGATGTCTTTATTGATCTGGAGGATTTTCCATATCGACTGGCGAAAAATCTATGTTTTGAAAAACTTTGTATTCCAAGGCAATATCATCCGGAGTTTGTAAGGCTTCTTTTACAAAAGATGCTGGAACCATTTTATGGTACAGGCAGAGATAAAATGAGAGTATATTCTTTTCATAATTATTTGGAATTTGCTATATATGTGATGGATGCAGCAAAGGGGCCCAGGATATTTAAAAGGCAGGAATTATCGGAACGTCTGGGAATCAGCACTTACAAATTAGAACAGATCTTGCTGGATACTGCATTGGATGCTGATATGGTGAATCAGGATTTTGTGTATTATCTGGATGAGACAAATAGCTGGAGAAAGCCTCTTGTCAGGCTGGATGCGGATACTTATTTCTGTCTGGATGGCAGGATGGCGGGATATGGATTTTATGAAGTGATGTTTCAGATCTTATTTGCAAAGTATGGAACGAAGTTTAGCAGGAATCAGGGAGAGTATCTGGAGCAGCTGGTCTATCAAATGTTTCGGGAGAAGCGTTTTCCATATATCACAGGGCAATATTATAAGGATGGAGATCTTGCAGAACGTGATTGCGATATGATCCTGGAAGGAAAGGAGCGTGTGATGTTTGTTGAAATCAAGAAATGTCCGCTTCCCGGAAACTACGAGAAAGCAGATGATGTAAGTGTATTGAGTGTACTTGGCGATGGTATGCTGTATGCACAGGAGCAGATTTTGTGGCATAGGATACGCTTGAAAGAGAAGGGACTGATTGCGCTATATGATAAGTTGGGAAATCATATACAGGATTATATACCTGGCAGGAAACCGATAATGGCGATGAGTATCTGTATGCCGGAGTACGATTTCCTGACAGATCGCATGATGACTGAGAATTTTTTAGAGAGTGTACTACGGGTTACATATCATGCACAGGATCAGACAAAGGAGAAAAATCTGGATCGATTAAATAAAAGGATAGCGAATATCCAGCTGGCAGCGGCGAGGCTGTTTGATGGTATGAAATATACAACCAGAGATGTATTTTTTAATTCTCTGTTTCGGAGTCTGCAGCAGGTATGGACGATGCTTCGCGTGTGCGATACACTGGATGTTTTTTTAGATATGTGTGCAACACAGCTTGTGATGATTACTGGTGCAGGAGATGTTTATGTGGACATTTGGAATGCATTGCAGCTTAAAGGATAATGCGTGGAGAAAATATGTAGTATATATCCATAAATTGTTGCTAAATGCACAATAATTATTCATGAGAGCCTCCTGACTGTGAAGCCTTTAAGCCATGGCGGTCACGCCATTTCGCTTGACTTCGATCATCCATTGAGTTATTATACTCGTAAGAAAGTAACTTACGAGTTAGTAACTCACGAGTGTAATAAATTGGAGGTGGGCGAATGAGTCAGTTTTATTGCCGTGAGAATGAGCTTAGAAAGCTGAATAAGCGATATGAAGGTGACAAGTTTGAATGCATCGTCATCTACGGAAGACGGCGAGTTGGTAAAACCGCCTTGATCAATGAGTTCTGTAAAGGAAAACCGACCATTTTCTTCTCGGCACTCAACACGACAGGGAAGGAAAATCTGGAGGCACTTTCAAAATCAATCATGACTTTTGAGAGACCGGATATGGAATCTGCACCGGAATTTCGGTCATATGATGCTGCGCTGGACGAGCTGACAGCACTTTCCAAAGAAAAACGAATGGTTTTTGTTATTGATGAATATCCTTATCTAGCAAAGGCAAAACCAGCTATTTCGGCTATGCTACAGCACATTATTGATCATAAGTGGATGGAATCCAAGATGTACCTGATTCTCTGCGGTTCTTCAATGAGCTTTATGGAAAGTCAGGTGCTTGGGAAAGAAAGCCCATTGTATGGGAGAAGAACAGCTCAATTTAAGATTGCACCGTTGGATTATAAGGAAACAGCTGTGTTCCATCCGAATCTGTCGGATGAGGATAATTCGCTGATTTACGGTATCACAGGTGGTGTTCCGCATTATATTAACAAGCTGGATGTAAGAGACAGCGTAGATGAAGCATTGCTCGACAATCTGTTTGACCGCTCCAGCTATCTGTATGAGGAGCCGGCAAATCTTCTCAAACAGGAACTGCGAGAGCCGGCCATTTATAATGCCATCATTAAGGCAATTGCTGAGGGAGCATCACGACTGAATGATATTACGATGAAGGTCGGGGAGGATAATTCTGTTGTATCGAAATATCTCAAAACCTTGATTGACCTAGGCATTGCAAAAAAGGAGACTCCAATTAGTGAAAAACCTGGTAAGAAAACAATCTACCTGCTGGCAGATAACTTCTTCCGGTTCTGGTATCGTTTTGTCCCGGTCAATATGAGTGCAATTGATTCAGGCAGAATTGCAAAGGCCTATCCACACGCCGTAAAACAATATCTTCCCGATTACATGGGTTTGATATTTGAAAAGATGTGTCAGGACTATCTGCTGTACTATGCCGACAAGCTCCCCATTGAACTAAATGAAATTGGTCAGTGGTGGGGAACTGATTCCAAGAAGAAAAAGCAGATACAGATCGACATCGTTGGAACTCCCGTAGAAGGAAAAGAGTATATTATTGGCTCCTGCAAATATAGGAATGAGAAGATTGGTGTGGATGAGCTTGAGCTGATTAGGGATTATGCATCAGTTTTCGGAAAAGGAAACACCTATCACTACTATATTTTCTCTAAAGGTGGATTTACGGATGGACTGCTCCAAGCACGGGAGCGAGGTGAAGTTCAGCTGATCACCTTGGAGGACCTTTACAAGTAAACAACTCGATGTCAGCCCTGCTGGTGAAAACCGGCAGGGTATTTTTATACCCAAATTTAGAGAGGAGAAGATGCGTATAGGCTAGCATGCTGTCTTCATTTGACAGGATACACTGAACCGTTACTCTTGTGCCGATGATACTGCTGATCAGACTGGATAACCGTTCCGGATAGATATCCGGATTGAACAGCTTCTTGAAAAACGGATCATAGGTTAAAGGC
>ENA-OPWC01001235-OPWC01001235.1-human-gut-metagenome-genome-assembly--contig:-NODE-1235-length-17783-cov-1.641584_pt1 | contig 17783 bp, 13 predicted proteins | sample MGYA00241504_ERZ502000 | MGnify/ENA primary metagenome ERZ502000 (study PRJEB25962, sample SAMEA2042005) | human gut metagenome | biome: human gut; feature: human-associated habitat; material: faeces...
CCCGGGATATACTGGAAATCGGTCCGGGGATGGGTGTACTTACCCGCCATCTTTTCGCCAATCCGGCATTTTCGGTCCGGGCCATCGATATCGATCAGGAATCGATCGATTATCTGCATCAGGAATTATCGGAATATCAGGACCGGATTCTATACGGAGATTTTCTGAAAACAGATATCCGCCAATATTATCAGGAACCTTTCTCTGTGATCGGCAATCTACCTTACAATATCTCATCGCAAATTTTCTTCCGGATCATTGAAAACCGGCATTTGGTCCGTCAGGTGGTCTGTATGATACAAAAAGAAGTGGCCGAACGGATTGCAGCCTCTCCGGGTAGCAAAACATATGGTATTTTAAGTGTCTTTCTTCAAGCATTCTATCACATCGAATATCTATTCACCGTAGGGGAGAAGGTTTTCGATCCGCCTCCTAAAGTCAAATCGGCAGTCATCCGGTTGACCCGGAACGAACGCGTGGAACTGGGATGTGAAGAGAAACTATTCTTCAATGTCGTAAAAACAGGGTTCAATCAACGCCGGAAGACACTCAGGAATTCAATCCGCGGGATCATTCCTCCGGGATTCGACTCTCCCTATCTGAATTTACGGCCTGAACAGCTCGGTATTACCGACTTCCTCCAGCTCTGCCAGGATATCGAGAAAAACAGGAACATTGGCGATAAAGCATAAAACGACGATCTAAAATTTTCAGGATGCAACAATTTGAATTAACCCACGAATTTCTGAGTCAGTTGGAAGAACTGATCGATGCCGGCAACAAGACCGAGGTCAGCAAACAAATTGCCGGGCTTCACCCCGCAGATATAGCAGAAATCCTGGAGGAGCTGAATAATGAAAGGGCACAATTCGTATTCTTGTTGCTGGATAACGAAAAAGCAGGAGACGTACTGGCAGAAATCGACGAAGAGGAAAGAGTACATTTTATCGAATCTTTTCCGGCAGAAACTATCGCCCGTCGTTTTATCGACAATATGGACTCGGATGATGCCGCCGATCTGGTAGCGAGCATGCCTAACGAACAGCAACACGAAGTGTTGTCGCATATGGAGGACCTCGAACAGGCAGGAGATATTGTCGATTTGTTGCATTATGACGAGGATACGGCCGGAGGGTTAATGGCCAAAGAGCTGGTGATGGTAAATGAAAACTGGACCGTCCTGACCTGTCTGCGGGAAGTCAGCCGTCAAGCTGAAAATCTGGATGAAATATACAATATATATGTAGTCGACGACGACAACAAGCTAAAAGGACGTTTATCCCTGAAAAAAATCATTACCGCCCCTACCTCGGCAAAAATCAGTAATCTTTACTATCCTGACATTATCTCGGTCAAAACCGACGAACCCGCGGAATCAGTGGCTTTGATTATGCAAAAATACGACCTGGTCGCCATCCCGGTAATCGATCAGGTAGGCCGCTTAGTCGGACGAATCACCATCGACGACGTAGTCGACTTTATCCGTGAAGAGGCAGACAAGGATTACCAGATGATGTCCGGTATCTCGCAGGATGTAGAATCTTCGGATAGCATCTGGGCACAGACCAAAGCCCGGCTCCCCTGGCTGATCATCGCCCTGTTCGGAGGAATGGTATCGGCCTGGATGATTTCCCGCTACGAGGCGGAAATCGCTTTATTTCCGGTTACAGCGATGTTTATTCCGGTCATCACTGCCATGGGAGGGAATGTCGGTATACAGTCGTCGGCCATCGTCGTAAAAGGCTTGGCTTCCAATTCATTGAGCCTGAAACATGGCTTTCAGAATATCGTAAAAGAAATCGGAGGAGCTCTGATCAATGCCACGATTTGTTCCTCTATCATATTCTTGCTGACTTTGTGTTTCGGGATGCAAACTCTGGCCATGCCCATCACGGTAACGCTATCGCTTTTTGTCGTTATCCTCTTCGCATCTATTTTCGGTACGGCCTTCCCGCTTTTATTAAACCGGATGAAAATCGATCCGGCCTTAGCGACAGGTCCGTTTATTACTCTGACCAACGATATCATCGGTCTGAACATTTATCTGATCACCGGCCGCCTGATTTTAACCGGACTCGGATAGTCCTTTTCTCTGCATAATTATTTTTGCCTTTTGCATAATTATAACCTGTAAATATAAGGTTACTAATCATTTATGTGCTATTTTTGTAACGATACTTAAAGTAGAAAACAACGGAATACAAACTTTTAATCTATGAAACCCTCGGTTCCGAATGTCATGTATCTGAAACAGATAAGGGACAGAGTAGTTTCATATAACTGCAAAAAATAAATTATAATCATATGAATCCAATCGTTGAAGTAAACGTTCAGTCAGAAATCGGGAAATTAAACGGAGTCATCATCCATACTCCCGGCGAAGAAGTAGAAAACATGACCCCCGAAAATGCTGAAAGAGCTTTATACAGTGATATTATCAATCTTTCGATTGCCCGGAAAGAATACAAACAAATTTCGGGAGTTTTATCCAAACTGACGAAGACTTATGAAGTCAAAGACCTGTTGTGTAATATTCTGAAAGACGATAAGATCAAACAGGAAGTGCTCGACCGGATCGAGCGGATCGAACCGTTTATCGGTGAAAAATCTCCGAAAGGCAGCCTGAAAGAACAATTACTGGAAGAAAATGCAGAAAATCTTTCCCGCCTATTGATCGAAGGAGTAGAAATGGTCAAGGACAATCTGACGAAGTTTTTGAGTAAAGACTGGTTTGCATTACGTCCCATGCACAATTTCTTTTTCACCCGTGATGCTTCTATGAGTATGTACAACGAAGTGTTAATCGGTCGTATGGCCAATTCCATTCGTGACCGGGAATCGGTGATCATGCAGTCTATTTTCGATTTTACCCCCGAATTTAAAACTCAAACGCTGACTATTCCTCCCATTTCCGGTAGTACTCAAAGAGTACGTACCATAGAAGGTGGTGACGTTTTGATTGCCCGCGACGATATTTTAGTTATCGGAAACGGTGCCCGTACCAGCACCCAGGCGATCGATATGCTGATCAACGAGTTTATTCGCCGGAAAAGTGAAAAAGCACAACATATTATTGTGCAGCAACTGCCTCATACACCGGAATCCTTCATCCATCTGGATATGGTATTTACCTTATTAGATCAGGATAAATGTATGGCTTTCGAACCGCTGATTCTGAATCCGGGAAGCTATCAAACCGTCCACATCAAGATCCAGAATGGAAAACTCCAGAGTATCCGCAGTGAAAAGAACTTACTCTCTGCCCTGAAAAAACTGGGTATGGATCTGGAGCCCGTACTTTGTGGTGGTAGCGACGACTGGAATCAGGAACGCGAACAATGGCATAGCGGAGCCAATTTCTTCGCCGTCGGTCCTGGTCAGGTCCTGGGATACGCCCGCAACAATTACACGATGGAAGCCATGAATCATGCAGGATTCGAAATCATCCGGGCCAATGACTTCATCGACGGCAAAGTCAATCCGGGTGCTTACGAAAAATATGTAATTACCATCGACGGCTCCGAACTTCCCCGCGGTGGCGGTGGCGCCCGTTGTATGACCATGCCGATCAACCGGACAAACCTATAAGACTGATGGCTTTTCAAGCCTGATCGGCGAGGCCTCTGATTGGAGAACCTTCGGTTCTGATTAGCGGAACTACCTTCCGGATTCTATTCCGAAGGTTCACCCATCAAAAATTTGTAAACTTTCAAGGATCAGTCCCCTTTCAAACCCTATCTTCCACTCCCCCCTCTCCAACAACTCGAATCTTTTTTATCAACTCTCCCCCCTCCTTTGCAACTCAATAACTCAGCAACTCAATAACTCAGCAACTCTTTTCAACTCTTTTCAATCTCCAATTCGACGATTTCGGGGTTATGGTCGGATAAGAATAGGGTGTCGTTGAGTTGTGAGAAAGGGATGTACGAACTGATTACCCGGATTTGTGGGGTAACGAAGATAAAATCGATTTTTTCACATTTTTCGGCCGGTATTTTACCGAAATTATGGTAAGTGAAATCCACTCCTGTCCGTTTTCCGGCTACTTTGTGGGCATCTTTCAGAATAAATTCGTTGTTGGTAATTGTTTTATAGGCATCCCAGTCTTCCGATACATTAAAATCTCCGGTGAGAATAGCGGGAGAAGTCCCAACGATTTCTTTAATTTTTTCGATATCTGTTTTGTAAGAAAAAATTTCACAATATACGTTGCATTCACGCACACGTCTTGCAATTAACTGGTTGTACTGACCACCAAAATCAAGTACAATTACGGTTTCTCTCTTCAACAAACTCTCCTCCTGTTCTTTTTTGAATCTTTTTAATCAGCTTTTTCATGTTTTAGAAGTATGCATTTTAATTTTTGCATTGTCTAAGTGCTCATATTATAAGCCATCTAACTGGATTTTACAAGTTCTTTCAAAAAAACACCTTTAATTTACAATATCCCTAAGCCCGCTTTGCTTTTACATCGGATTCACATGCACCATACAATGTTTTACAAGAGGAAAATTTTTCTCAACTGCATCATGTACTCTCTGCGCTATTTCATGCGCATTTTCCAGAGAAAGTGTTTTATCTGCTGCAATTTCGATATCCACATAAATTTTTGCACCAAACAATCTGGTCTGGAGCAAATCAATATTTTCCACTCCGGTCTGACTTGCAATCACTTCTCTCATTTTCTGAATTGTCTTTTCATCACAAGATTTATCCACCATTTTATCCACGGCATCTTTGAAAATATCGTAGGCTGCTTTCCCAATAAAAATACAAATCACAACACTTGCAATCGGGTCTAAAATCGGATATCCCATTCGAGCACCTAAAATACCGATAAATGCACCAACAGAAGATAATGCATCGGAGCGGTGATGCCATGCATCTGCCATAAGTGCTCCAGAATTAATTTTCCTCGCAGCTCCTCTTGTGTACCAGTACATCCATTCTTTTGTTGCAATTGATACCACTGCTGCAACAAGCGCAACCAAACCAGGAGCTTTATTTCCTTCCACTCCTTTTATAATCTGTTCTAAACCATTGATTCCTATTCCAATTCCTGTTGCAAATAAAATCACTGCCAAAATAATTGCTGCCACACATTCCATTCTGTCATGACCATACTGATGATCTTTGTCAGATTTTTTTCTTGAAATGTTGATTCCAATCACTGCCACAACTGTACTAAATACATCTGAAGCAGAATGCACTGCATCAGAAATCATAGCACCGGAATGTCCCAAAATACCAGCTAATAACTTCAGCAATGATAAAACAAGATTTCCTGCAATTGTAACTCCGGATACTCTCATCACTATCTTTTTTGATTTTTCATCTGAAAGCTGTTCTAACTGTTCTGCATCCATTTTTATATCCTCCTTCTTCTGTAAAGCGGACATTTGCAATCCACTTTGCTACTTACTCATAAACGCAGTCACTTCGCAACCTGTCACAGTGAGATTAGTGCAGAGTATTTTTTGTTTCATAGGATGCTCCTATAAAATAAAGAAAAAAGCACCTGTGGAACAATAAGTAAACTACTGTCCCACAGATGCTTTTCATTTTCACCTGCTGTCACTTTTGTGACCCGGCACGTAAAGATTTTTCTCTCTTTCCTGCCTGTTTCGTTTTACGTCGCCCTCGGCGTTTTTAAGATTTTATGTTATTCTATGACACGAAATACCTGTTAGTCAATAGAAACATTCGTTTTATGTAACCTCAAAAATTCAGGCATTTATGACGCGAAATCAGCTGCAAAATCGTCCCCAAACTCGAAGATTTAGATAGCACTCACATCATTTTTATACAAGAGAAGCATGTTTCCACTTTCCACCCAGGTAACGGATAGTAAAACAGATAGACCGAAACAGCCAGTCAATCGTCATTGCAACCCATATTCCAAATACTCCCCATTTTAAATACGAGCCTAAAATATAACTGAATCCAATTCTAAACGTCCACATGGAGACGATCGCCAGTATCATCGTATATTTTACATCGGCTGCCGCACGCAAAGTATTTGCAAGTGAGAAAGACAATGGCCAGATAGTTACAACACAGCAGCTATGATAAATCAAAATTCTTCTTGCATATTCACTGGCTTCCGCTGATAATCCATAAACTTTTATAATGAATGGAAGCAGAAGCACCACCAAAATATTCATTAAAATCAAACAGATGTACGTCAGCTTCATTAATTTTTTCGTATAATATTTTACCTGTTCAAAATCTCCCGCTCCAACACACTGCGCCGATACCGTGAGCATTGCAAATCCAATTGACATTCCAGGCAGTACCGCAAACATTGCAATATTATTAGATACCGCATTTGCTGCAATCGAAGCAGTTCCAAAGCTCGTCACCAGGCTGAGTACCAGAATTTTTCCAAGCTGAAACATACTGTTTTCCAGACCGTTCGGGATTCCAATATACAAAATCTTTTTCAAAAGATTCCAGTCTGTATGAAATGAAAATGGATGAAAGATATGAATCTGACGACTCTGATTATTTAACAGAACCAATATAATCGCTGCCGCTACACATCTTGATACTAAAGTTGGAATAGCTACTCCCTCAATTCCTCTGTGGCATCCATAAATTAAAACTGCATTTCCTCCAAGATTAACTGCATTCATAATCAATGAAGTAATCATGGCAATGGTTGAATTTCCCATGGAACGAAAAATAGCTGCACCTGCGTTATATACTGCAATCATTGGGATTGACGCAAACACAATTAAAAGGTAAATATTACAGTTATACATAACATCTGCGTCGATTTTACCAAAAATACCATGCAGGATTACATTTCTACCAAGATATCCCAATGCCATAACCACAACCGATGCTTTCACCGTAAATAACAACAGCTGATTCGTTGCCTTACATGCCTCAGCCTCTTTTTGTTTTCCAATAAACTGACCGGCAATTACTGCGCCACCCGTAGCTAATGCCGTAAAAATATTAATAATTAAAACCATTACTGTATCAATTAACGAAACTCCCGATACGGCTGCTTCTCCTACACTTGCTACCATAATAGAATCTGCCAGTCCTACAAATGCCTGCAGAAACTGGTCGATAATCAATGGTACAATCAGTTTTTTCAAATCCTCATTTGAAAAAAATCGCTTCATTTTTTCACTCACACTCCATACTATTTTGTACATTTTCAGATGAGTCTATTATACTCTTGCGATGAGAAAAATAAAAGAGTCGGAACGTTCCAGACTCTTTTATTATTTATAAACACTGCAAAATCAACCATACATTTTCAAAATTTCGCATCTTTAAATCCTGCTTTTTTATCCAAAAATAAAGGTTTCCTTGATATTCCCATCTGTATTCATCATCGTATCCATCTATTGTTCCCACCTGAAATAAAAGCATCCAATCCTTACCTTTTTCCCAAATTTCCTCTCTTTCCTGCTCCGGCACATCCTGCCAGCCTCTGCCTAGATAATATCCCCTTGTAACTCCTTCACATTCTTCTTCCATTCGACCCTGTAAGACATCCGGATTCCCTAACAATTTTATCCTTCTGTATGCCCATTCGTAATAATATTCCATTCCCTCCTCAAATATCGGAACTCCACAGGATTGCAGACATTCATCATAGTCGTCTAAATCATCACACACAATTCCCTCTGTTTTTTTTAATTTTTCTAAATCCGGAAGTAGCTGTTCATATACCGGCAGGCTTTCTTCGTTTTTTATCCTTACAATTTTCATTTCTGAAATGATTGCATCTTTCTCTAATTCTGCCGGAAAATCCATTGCTTCAAGTTCATTTTCATCCGGAAAATAATAAACCTTCGCACAGCCTTTATTTGCTGGATCATATCCATAATCCATCGAACGCATTTCATAAAAGAAACTAAGAATTCCTTGTTTCGGCAATAATTCTTCTTTATCATAAGGTGCAACATCCTTTAAATTAATCTGTATAATAAATGATAAGGGTCTTTCTTTCCTGATATCTTCAAAATCTTTCCCTTCATAAACTGGCCATTCAAAATCTTTTGGAACATCTGGCTTTCCTCCGATTTTAGACGCTCTTTTTGCAGCACCACTTTTTGGAGTGTAATTGATTACTATTTCCGTTTTCTCATTTTGTTTTATCAACTCACAAATCCTATTTTTTTCTGCCTGATTCATCTTATTTCCCCCAACCTTTTATTTTTATGCTCTTATCTTACCATTCTTTCCCTTCTCTGCAAAGAACTATCTTTTTTTCTTCCAAAACAAAAAAAGAAAGCCAGATTTTCTGACTTTCTTAATTTTTACAATATAATCAGCAGCAGCTGTCTTACTCTCTTTCTACTGCTTATTCATTACTGATTCATTATTTATTATTTCATTCTATGTTTCATTCTTTTTCCAACAATCACTGCTCCAATTCCCACACAGCCACTTATTCCAAACAGAGCAAGCCAAAATTCTATTCTGCTGTTATCTCCTGTCTGTGCATTTTTAGCAGTTGTACTCTTATTCGCATTACTTGTTGCCGTTTTATTTGCATTATTTGTTGCTGCTTTATTTGCTGTCTTGTTTGAGTTGCTTGCTGTTGCCTTATTTGCATTATCCGTTGTTGTCTTGGTAGATGAGGTCTGTTTTTTCTCTAGTGAAGCAATGGCATCTTCTATTGCTTTTGCCATCTTATCGACTTCTTCCTGCTCGGTGATATCTTTTCCTCGAACAACTGCTTTTACTGCTTTTTCTACTCCAGTAAAGTCTTTATAGTCTGTTTTTTTCAGTGAATTTGCTTTTTTAACTGCTTCATCTACTTTTGTATAATCTGCATCTTTATAAGTCAATGTCAGTGTCTGGGTATGCGTAGCAATATCTGCAGTAACCGTAATTTCACCGCTAAAAGGATTACAATTATCCGCAGTTATTTCAACCGGATAAGTTCCTGCTTCTAATTCAGCCAAACCTGAAGACACTTCTTCTCCATTTAGTTTAAGAACCACATTTGTCAATTCTGCCGGCACTACAGCAAAGGAAACTTCATACTTAGGTTTTGGCAGAACCGGAGTCTTTTCAGAAACATAATTATAATTTCCGCCACCTGCCACAATTTCTTTATAAAATGCTTCTGTTCTCATAGAATCAAATGGTTTCGCTGTACCTGCTGCTGCATTTTTTCCGCACGCCAAAACATTTTCTTTCTCTGTATAATAATTATTCGTGAAAGTACCTGTACCTGAAACTGCTCCACCAATGCCACCAAACCGGCTATATGGAACAGTCGTTGCCGTATACTGTGACAAATCAATATTTCCGGCGAAATAACAGTGGCTGACTGTCGTTTCATTTCCCACTGTTCCTACAATTCCTCCAACATCCGTAATCCCTTTTCCGAGCGGGGTTAATGTTCCTGTTGAATAGCAGTTTAAAATCTTAGAAGTTCCACTAATCTGTCCGACAATTCCACCACCATGACTTGCTGCCAGTATCATATTTCCAGTATTTACACAATAACTTACTTCTGTATCTCCAGTAGCATATCCTAAAATTCCACCTGCATAAATACTTCCCATGTCACCTGTTATCGTAATATTTCCTTTATTTTCGCAGTAATTTATCTTTGTATTTTTTGCGTATCCACACATTCCGATAAATCCATAAATATATTTCCCATTATTCTGAAATCCAACTTCTGACACACAGTCAAAAATAGAAGCATTCTCTGCGTATCCTGCAATTGTTCCAAAAAAGGTATATTCACTGTCGTCTGCTGTAACATTAACGTTTCCTTTTACTGTCAGACTTGAAATTTCCGCCTTTTCAACGTATCCAAAAAAACCTCCAACTGCTCCTTTTCCATAAATGGAAGAAAAATCCAGATTTGAAATCACATGTCCATTCCCATAAAATTTACCACTGAAACAGTGTTCAATATCTCCGGAAGCATTAGCTTGTCCTATCGGTGTCCACTCCACACCCGATAAATCCAAATCTGCATCAAGCACTACAACGGCATCTGTTTTTTCATCATAATCACCTGCATTGACTGCTTTTGCAAATTTCAGCAATTCATCCACAGAAGTAATTACTGTTTTACCGCCCTGTTCTTCTCCTTCTGCCCATACCGACTCTGGCAGTAATAGCAAACACATTGCCAGCACCAGAAACAGTCCTGTAATCTTTCTTTTCATACGCACCTCCGCTTTTCCATTTGTCAGCTTATTCCACTCTATCTGACCAAATCATATTGTTTATAATTTATATCATACCTTTTTTTCTGACAAATAGCAATCTATTCGAAGATGTTTTGAGATTTTTCATTCCACACTGTGTATCCCGGGAGTTTGGCAGTCGAGTAATTAAATGTTCGTAAAAAAAGAGAGGATACGCTCTCCTCTCTCTTCCCAATTTTTTTATTTTTCCTACATTTCTCCAATTTTCTCTTTCCATATTTCAACCAGTCTTTCTACCGAATATGCTGCATTTGCCGGACTGGTTGATGGAAGTACTTCCGCTTCAATCCCAAGCTCTTTCTGCTGGTATTTTCGAAAATATGTTCCGGAAGTTTTTCCATTACAGAAGATTCGTTTTACATTGCTATCTTTTACAATCGCTTTTAAATCCGTCGGAACTACATTTTTAATACTGCTGTCACTGGACCCAATAATATTACAACTGTAAATAGTATCCCAAAGCGCTACATGATGCCGATATAACATTGCTTTCTTTTCTTCGATATTCTTTGGCACCGGTTCATTTAACACTGCTGCGATTACTTTCCAAAATCGATTCTGCGGATGCCCATAAAAAAACATCTGCTCTCTCGATTTTACAGACGGGAGACTTCCTAGTATCAAAATTTCTGATTCTTTATTATAAAGTGCCGGAAATGGATGTGTTACATGAGTATATTCCTTTGTTACTGCTGCTTTTTTGACCATCTTTCTGTCTCCTCTTCTATTTCTGTCCTTCTTTTTCATGCATTAAAAGATATTTCTCTCTCGTTGCAATTCCACCACGAATATGCCGTTCCGATTTATTCCTGTCCAATACCTGACGTACTTCTAATCCCAAAGTAGGATTAATCTGAATCAGACGCTCGGTACAGTCTTTATGTACCGTACTTTTGCTGATTCCAAATTTCTTTGCGGCCTGACGCACAGTTCCTTTGTTTTCAATAATATAGCATGCAATTTCCACTGCCCGTTCTTCGATATAATCTTTCAACGGATAAGCCTCCGAAGACGCTGTTTTTACAGTGTATGCCCTGGATTTACAGGGTATTCTCCAAACTCTATTGTATTATTTTCCTATTTTCCCTGTTCCGGATTAGCACCCGTTTTTCCATTTTCCTGTTCCGTCTGCGTATCCAGCATCATTTTAATAATTTCTTTATCTGTCTGATGCATTCCGACTTTTCCGATGTATCCCACACAGCTGATTGTTTCTTCTGTATCCTCTTTAACAATTCCGGTATATGCTTTATATGCCTTATGATTCATTGCAAGATAATGTGCCATCATTCCCGCGTCTATACTGGATGCAATTTTTGCTGCACAGGAGATTTTTGCACCATCACAGATAATTCCCGGAATATTTGCCAATGTATTGTCAATCGTCGCTTTAATCTGTGCAACACTTCCTCCACATAAATAAGTGATTGCGGCAGCCGATGCACAAGAAGCAGAAACCGCACCACAAAATGCAGACAGTTTTCCAATAAACATTTTTTGGTACGTGGTCAAAAGACCTGAAAAAACCAGTGCCCGATACAATTCATCATTTCTGTAATTTTTTTCTCTTGCATACACGATTACGGGAACAGAGGATGCAATTCCCTGATTTCCACTTCCTGAATTAATAATAACCGGCATATCACAGCCACTCATCCTTGCCTCTGAAGCGGCTGCTGCATAGGCTTTCATACGAGTCACTACTCCGTCTGCATAACTCTCACGCAGCACTCTTCCAATTCCAAGACCATAATCTCCGGAAATCCCCTCATAAGCAATATCCATATTATATCGAATCTGTCGTTCAATCATCGGACGTACTAAACTCAATGGCACTTCATCTGCAAACTGTTTGATATTCTCCAAAGTGAGCACAGAACGGTCTGTCAGACCACCTCCGGTTGCTTCGTTCTCATCACCGATAAAAATCGTTTCTCCATTTTTTTCTATTTTTGCAATATTCGTATGTGAATAACGGATTTCAACCATTGCTGAATCTGCTCCTGCTGACACTTCAACCATAAAATGCAATGGAATATCCGAATCCAGAAATTCAACTTCACAACGTTTTTGTTCCAGCAATTTTTTCGTCTGCGCTCTCTGTTCCTCCGTTACCTTTTCTAAAACTTCCATTTTATTTTCTGAGTGACCTGCAATAGCTCCTAAAATACAGGCTGTTTCGATTCCTGTCATTCCTCCTGAATTTGGAATCGTTACACAACGCACATTTTTAATCATATTTCCCGAACATTTTGCCACAATATATTCCGGTTCACATCCTAATATTTCTCTTGCTTTTGCAGAAGCATAAGCCAGTGCAATTGGCTCTGTACATCCCATCGCCGGTACTAACTCTTCCTGCAGAATCGCTAAATATTTTTCCTGTAAGTTACTGTTCATTGACGATTTCCCCATCTTTCTACATTTTTTTCTATTGTAACATGATAAGATACCAAGGTCAAAAGACATGATGGGGATAAACCACCTTTTGACTTTGGTATCTTAAGTAAAGCGGATATTCGCCTGACTATTATCTTCTTTTTTATTCTCCGCTCCGTATCCGTTCTACAACACTTATACGGCACATTTTTTCACATGCCAGATACGGTACGAAAAGCACAATCAAAAGCAAAAACGGTATACAGATTAGAATTGGAAGTACAGTAAATTTCCATGTAAAAAAGAAAAATCCGGATGTATAACTTTTTATTAAAGTCATACTTAAAATACTTCCCGCAAGAACTGCTACTATACTTGTAAAAAGCGCATAATATCCGCCTTCCCACATCAACATCTCTCTTAATTGTTTTCTGGTCATTCCCACTGATTCAAGCATGGCAAATTCCTGTTTCCTTGATAAAATTCCGGTCAAAATCGTATTTACAAAATTTAAAATTCCAATCAATGCCAACACAAAACTTAGAAATCCACCAACGATTACAATCATATTTTGAAGCGTCGCAAATTCTGCCTCCATCGTTGATTTTGAAGTATAAGTTAAATCATCGTTGATATTCGTACAATAATTTTCCAGCCAGCTCTCTATCTGTTTTTCATCTTTTGCTGATATATTAAATAATGTTTTCATCGGCTGTCTGCCCTCAAAATAATTTAAAAATTCTGAAGAGGGAAGAATATAATTTATCTCAAGTGAAAAATACATCTGAAATTCTGCCGGATAAGGCATCGACACAAGTGCCATCACCTCATACTCTTTCGTAAACCCATTTTCTCCAGTCAACGTGATTTTGTCTCCAACATCGTAAATCGGTTTCTCGCCATCATCCGATTCGAATTGATTGACCACAATATAATTTCCACTCTTGAATTTCTCCCAATCTAATTCGCCCTGCTCACATTTTAACTTTTCAAATACCAGCTGGTCCAAACCATACATTTTTGCTGTGATGCTCCCACGCTCTTTATCGGCGTCTATTTCCTGTTTCATGTCCTCTTCACCAATCAACTGAATCATGTAAGCAAAATTTTTCTTCCAATCCTTCCAGATTCTCTCTTCCAATCGTTCTTTTTCCCAGTCTGATAACTTCTGTTCCCATTCGCTGTAATAGACATTTCCGCTTTCTTTGATTCCATCCTGTTCCCGTAATTCCGTCAAAAAATCACTGGTGACTCCATCTTCCGTTCTTTCTGAAAGTGCCGGATTATCCGTTGTCGCATCCGTTACCATATAATCGCTTACACTCCTGTTTGATACATATTTATCCATATCAAATCCCTTTAGCAACGTATAAACCGTATTAAGCAGAATCAGACTTAACGATAAGGAAAATACAACCAATACTGCTTTTTTTCGATTTCTTTTGATATTTGCCAGCCCAAAAGCATGCATGGTAAGCTTATGAGTTCTTCTATTTTTCCCTTTTACCTTTGCATTTACAGAACTTTCGGTCAGCTTCACAGCTTCGATTGGGGAAATCTTTGCTACGATACGGCACGGCTTAATACAGCTGATTTGAACCGTCAAAAAAGAAAAGACTGCCGAACCGATAAAAATCCATGGATGAAGCACCACATTTGTTCCTTCTGTATCCCCCATACTTAAATTGGCACAGATAATCGGAAGTAATCCTGCACCCACAACCGCACCCAAAATAAGTCCAATCGGAATTCCTGCAAGAGAAAGCAGATTTGCCTGTTTTCTTACTATTTTTCCAAGCTGTTTTTTTGTCGTTCCAATTGTCTTTAAGAGTCCATAAAACCGAATGTCTCCAAACACATTAATGTAAAAAATATTGTAAATAATCAGATAGCCGGAAATCAGAATAATGCCAAGCATTACAACAATAAGTACAACTGTTTCAGCGTCTGCCTTCATGCCAAGATATGCCCAGTTCACTCCCGTTGATTTTTCTTCGAAACCAATCCGCTTATTTAATTCTTCCAGCTGTTTTTTTAGATTAAACGAGGTCTTGAAGTTAAAATCTACCATATAGCTTCCTGCTATATCTCCTCCATATTGATAGCTTTCTGCAGTCGGTGCAAGCTGATTGACCAGTTTTTTCGAAACACACATTACCTGTGACATCGAAACACGATCTCCCTTATACCATCCGCACAGGATAAATTCTTTGGAATATTTTTTTCCTCTTACACTAAAATCAACCGAAAATTTCTCACCGATTTTGCACGGAACGCCCAATGCCTTTAAGGTCAAATCGCTTGCCACACATTCATTTTCTTTCTTCGGCATGTGCCCTTCTTCCGGATAACAAAAACTCCATTTTGCCTCCAACTCCTCATAATAAGCCATTTCTGTGCGTACTTTAATCAAAGGTTTATTCTCTGCATCAGCAAGTGCAATTCGATAAGAAACCGATTTTAAGCCCTTGTCTTTTGCCACTTTTTCATATTCTGATTTTGTTAAGTATTTATATCCTGCATGAGCACTGCCTCCGACCTGCCGCATTGTAGATTCCTGATTTTTTTCAATCAGACTTCCTCCAATCGTAAACAGCGCAGTAAATAAAACAGAGGTTAATGCAATGGCTAAAATTGCAATTAAATTTCGCTTTTTTCTTGCCTTTAAAGACTTCAATGCAATTTGATTGATCATCTTTTTATTTTTCACGTTCGACACAGTTTGCACCCTCTTTCTGGTTTGGATTTTTGTCCATTATCTGCAAGGTCTGCTTTCCGGACACAATTTTTCCATCTTCAATCCGAATGATGCGATCCGCCATCTGGGCAATTTCTTCATTGTGTGTAATCATCACAATCGTCTGATGAAACCGCTCACTGGTCACTCTCAAAAGTCCAAGCACATCCTGACTGGTCGCTGAATCAAGATTTCCGGTCGGCTCATCCGCCAAAAGAATTGCCGGTTTCGCTGCCAGCGCCCTTGCAATTGCAACCCTTTGCTGTTGTCCTCCCGAAAGCTGACTTGGAAGGCTTTCTAATTTCTTATTTAATCCCAAAAGCCCGATGACTTCTTTAATATAAGCTGTGTCTACTTTGTCTCCATCAAGCTCAACCGGAAGTACCACATTTTCGTACACATTCAAGACCGGAACTAAATTATAGCTTTGAAATACAAAACCAATCTTTCTTCTTCTGAAAATACAGAGTGCATCTTTTTTTAACTGATAAATTTCTTTTCCATCTACAAATACCTTTCCAGAGGTTGGCTCATCCAAGCCGCCAAACAGATGCAACAGGGTCGATTTTCCAGAACCTGACGAACCGACAATCGCAACAAATTCTCCTTTTTCTACAGATAAATCCACACCGTCTAAGGCTTTTACTGTATTTTCATGATTTCCATAATATTTCTTTAAGTTCTCGCATTTTAATACTTCCATCTCTCATCTTCCTTTCTGTTTTTCCTAATTTCTTATCTAATCTCTTTTGTTGATTTCAGTATAACAAAAGACTCTTTCGAGATTCTTTCGGAAATCTAACAGTTTTGAAAGATTTAAGACTCCTGTCCTACCTTGGAAGGTAACATAAAAATGTACTTCCTTTTCCCACTTCTGAATTTACTTTTATAAATCCTCCCTCTTTTTGCAAAATCTCCCGCACAAGATACAGTCCGATTCCAACGCCTTCTTCCTGCTGTACTTCTTTTGCCCGATAAAACCGCCCAAATATCTTTGGAATTTCTTCTTCTGAAATGCCACGTCCTCTATCACTTACCGCAATCACGCACCACATTTCATACAGCTTGGTTGAAATCAGGACTTCACTTCCTGCCGGACTGTACTTCACCGCATTGTCGAGCAAATTATAAAGTGCTTCTTCCGTCCATTTTCTATCAAAAACAGCCTCTGCCTCAAAGTCCATTTCTATCTTTATCTGAATTTCTTTTTTCTCTGCCTTCTTCCGAATTTCTTCTACTGCACTTTCAAGTAGCGGTTTTACCTGACTTTTAACCGGCACCACCTCTAAAATATTTGTTTCTAATCTGGAAAGTTTCGTTAACGCCTGGATTAAAAATTCCAGTTTCTGTGCCTGTGCCTGAATCTGTCCCAGCAGTTCCGCTTCCATACCGTCTTCTTCCAACTGTTCCGAAAGCAGTTCACTGTATAGTTTTATGTTTGCCATTGGAGTTTTGGTCTGATGAGAAATATCTGAAATCAGCCCTTTGATATTAGCCTTTTCTGTCTCTAAATTCTGCTTTGCCATTGCAGAATCCTGTAAAAACCGTTTCCACTTTGACTCTACTTTGGAAAGTTCACTTTCATCATATTTAGACTCTTCAAATTCTCCACGGATTCCCTCATCAAGCATTTGATTTAACCGTTCCCAGTTTCTCCTTCCCCAAATCACTTTTTTATCACTCTTCTTTCCTCCAGATATAGCCCTGACCGTATACGGTCTGTATATATTTTGTCTCGCCTTCTATTTTCTTTCTCAGCCGGTTGATTGTCACAGACAACGCATTTTCATCCACAAACTCAGCGCCATCCTGCCATAAGCGCTCCATTAAAATTTCTCTTGTCAAAATCCGTCCCTGATTTTTCAAAAAAATCTGAAGCAGTCTCTGTTCATTTCTGCTTAAACTTAATTCTTCTTCTCCTTTAAAAAAACAGAGCCGTTCAAAATCAAATTTCAAATTCTCTATCACATAACAATTTGGCAAAATTGACTTTATACTCTGATTCTCACGCTGTTCCCGAATCCGGCGTTTCTGCACTTCAATCCTTGCACGAAGCACCGCCAGACTAAATGGTTTGGTAATATAATCATCTGCGCCGAGTGAAAGCCCTGTCACCTGGTCGATTTCCAAATCATTGGCAGTTAAAAGAATCACCGGAACTTTCGATGATTCTTTTACGAATGCCAAAAAATCATATCCGCTTCCATCCGGAAGATTCACATCAAGAATGACAAGGTCTGCGTTCTCACTTTCCCACACTTCTTCTGCCGTTTTTAAATCATGACAGACTGTGATTTCGTTTTCTTTTTCAGAAAGTGCCAATTCAATTCCCTTTGCAAGTGCCTTGTCATCTTCCACTATCATAAGTTTCATTTTCTTTTTTCCTTTTTATTTTTCTTGTAAAACTGCGGTAAAGCGGACATTCGCAATCCGCTTCGCTACTTGCTCATGAACGCAGTCGCTTC
>ENA-OPWC01001245-OPWC01001245.1-human-gut-metagenome-genome-assembly--contig:-NODE-1245-length-17669-cov-6.310776_pt1 | contig 17669 bp, 9 predicted proteins | sample MGYA00241504_ERZ502000 | MGnify/ENA primary metagenome ERZ502000 (study PRJEB25962, sample SAMEA2042005) | human gut metagenome | biome: human gut; feature: human-associated habitat; material: faeces...
TCGATTACAAAGATACAAACAAATTAAAGAGATACATCTCTGAGAGAGGAAAAATCCTTCCTCGTCGTATCACAGGCAACTGTGCAAAACATCAGAGAGCTCTTACAGTAGCTATCAAGAGAGCTCGTCACGTTGCATTAATGCCGTACGTATGCGAATAAATTCGCAGCGAATAAATTCGCAGCGAGTAAACTCATAGTGAATAACAATATGTGATGAATAAAACACCGTGCAGACGTTTGAAACGCTGGCACGGTGTTTTTTGGTGCGCCTTGCGGCGCACGTCACTAATGGATGAAAGTTCCTAATCCGCCCTGGTAGTGGGAAGGATACAGCCATAAAATTACATTAAACAAGACACAGGCTGGAATGAAAAAAGGTGAAACCCTTACATTGAAGGCTGTTGTCGCACCGGAAAAAGCAACAAATAAAGGTATCAAGTGGTCCTCATCCAATACAAAAATTGCTGCCGTTGACAAAAACGGAAAAGTAAAAGCACTGCAAAACGGAACTGCCACGATCAAAGCGACAGCAAAAGACGGCAGTGGTGTGAGTGCTTCCTGTAAGATCACTTATAAACTGGGTAAAGGAAAAAATAATGACCAGAATCCGGAATATTATTACAACCAGAAAGTAAACTTAAAGGCAGCTTCAAAGAAAGGTTATGCATTTAAAGGCTGGTATACAGACAGCAAGTACACAAAGAAAATCACAACGATCGCAAAGAACAGTAAAAAGAACATTACTGTATATGCGAAATGGGAAAAAGTCGTTGTGAAAAAGGGAGCTGTAAAGAAAGTGACAGTGACAGGAACATCAAAAACCTTAAGCAAACTTTCAAAAGGCAAGAACTATTATGTAAAAGTGCGTGCTTATAAGAAAGATTCCACAGGCGCAAAGGTTTATGGAAGTTTCAGCAGTGCAAAGAAGATAAAGATCAGTAAGTAGCCAAAAAAGTAAATTTATAATATATGTCATGTGGTAAAAACATGATAGAAAGTGGAGAATTTTGGTTTTTGCAGGATTCTCCACTTTTTTAACTCATGATAATGGATGTCTGCAGAGAGTGTATTCTATTATTTGTCCGGTTTTTTTCTATAAAAATTCCCCTATTTTTAATATTTGCTCATGCTAACATAAATTTGTAACTGTCAAAAATATATAAAAGGAGGAGAACGGGGTTTGAAACGAAATTGGAAAGCAGGGGTATGCGTAGCTTTATGCAGTGCTATGGTTTTTACCGGGATAGGACCGGTGCTGACACCATATCTTGAAAATGCAGTTGTCTATGCAGATGAAAACGAAAATTCAGGGGTAAAAAAAGTTTTTACTGCAGATCAGCTGAAAGTGGCATGGGGAGACGCGGATTATGAACTCGCAGATGGACAGTGGAAATTGTCTTTTGCAAAACAGTATAATCAGGTGAAATGGACGTTGCCGGAGAGTATCGAAATGTCACAGGTGAATGCTGTTACATTTCAGGTGGCGGATCAGAAAGTACCGATCAGTCTGAAAGTATACAACGGTGGAGATGATGCAACAGCAGCTAATACACAGTACGGATTAAGCGGACAGACGGAGTACACGATAAATCCATCGGGGGATGGCGCTATTGATGCAGTCGGAATAATGATCACGGAAGATAAACCGGAAAATGCAACGGTAAGTCTTGTCAGTGTGACATTTGAACTGAAAGCAGGAGCAGGCGATGCAAAACTGGGGAATAATATTATAAAAAACGGTGATTTTGCAACGTCTGATGCGGTGGAGTCATGGAACAGTGCAGCCGGAGAATCGGTTGTTTCAGTTGCAGCAGAGGAAGAAGAGATCGCAGATTCCGGTCTTAAAACATACGGTGTACTTACACGTAATCAGGAAACTGCCACCCCTGGGGATTGTTTTTCGCAGGATATCACGGATGCGGTTGAAAAAGGGGAAACATACAAATTCTCATTCTGGGCGAAATTGTCCGATGATTACAAAGATGCTCCGGAAGAGCAGAGAAATGTGGAGTTTGCACCATTCTATGTTTCCGGTGGTGAGGCAATATATCTTGGAAGTTATTTAGCAGGTATTTTGTCAGGAGACTGTACAAAGACATTAAAAGCTGGAGAATGGACAAAATATGAGGGAACTTTCAAAATACCGAAAGCTGCAGATCAGGTGGTCATCCGTATTATAGAACAGGGAACCAACTATGGACAGGGCGATTGCGTAAAAGGGACTTACTATGTGACCGGTGTGTCCATGAATAAGATTGAAAGAGAAAAGCCATCTATTGAGAAGGACATCCCGGACTGGAAAGAAAGTGTGAAAGCTGCTTTAGGCAATGATGTAGTTGCCGGCACAGCAGTGACCGGTGATGAGATCAATGATGATACGCTGATGGAACTGGTGGAAAAACACTTTAATGCGGTTACATTTGGAAACGAATTAAAACCGGATGCATTGTTCAACTATCAGTTAGAGGATAAAGTCAACACAAAGACGATTCAATTTAAAGGACAGGATCTTGAAGTCCCGGTCGTAAATGAAGCCGGTGACAGCTTGGACTTTTCACGTGCAGATAAATTAATAAATAAAATCTGTGAGTGGAATAATGAAAATCCGGATAACAAAATCCGTATCCGTGGTCATGTCCTTGTATGGCATTCCCAGACACAGGAATGGTTTTTCCATGAAAATTATGATAAAACCAAACCTTATGTGGACAAAGAGACCATGAACCGCCGTCTTGAATGGTTTATTTCAAGTGTCTTTGACCATTACTTCGGGGAAGCTGCAAATGGAAAATATGACGGATTATTTTATGGCTGGGATGTTGTAAATGAGGCTGTCATTGGAAACTCTTACCGTACAGATACCGTGAGTGCAGCGGAAAGTCTCGATGAGATCCGTCATGGAAATAATTCAAGCTGGTGGCATGTATATAAGAGCAACGAATTTATCATCAATGCCTTCAGATATGCAAACCAGTATGCACCGAAAAATGTAGAGCTTTATTACAACGATTTTGGTGAGACGGATAATACAAAATGTGAGGGTATTGTAAAACTCATCAATGATGTAAAGGCTGCCGATGGAACCAGACTGGATGCATTTGGCATGCAGGCACATTACAGTGTGGATAGTTTTTCTGCCACGCAGTTAAAAACAGTGGCTGAAAAATATGCAAAAGCTGCAGGAAAAGTACAGCTTACAGAGCTTGATTTTAAATCAAGTGCATCTTATACATCAGGTATGGCAACAAAAGAGAGCGAGTATACTAAAATTGCATATTGCCATAAACAGTTATTCGATGCGATCAAAGGCTTAAAAGCAGATGGTTCGAACGTTTCCGGATTGACCGTATGGGGGGTCATCGAGCCAAATTCATGGTTACATGAACAGTCCGGTGTTGGTGGTGGTGCAGACGGCTCTGCGCAGTGCCCATTGCTTTTTGATGGAAATTATAAAGCAAAACCTGCGTACTGGGCGTATGTAGATGCATCCAGACTCCAGCCGTCAATTCAGGATGTAGTTGCTGCAGAGAAAAAAGGTGATGCAGTGACAGGAAAGACATACAGTATCATGCAGAATGATATCACGGCTTCCTTTATTTCGATGTGGGATAAAGATGGTCTTACCGTGCAGGTTACGGTAGAAGATGCCGTAAAAGATGATAATGATGCAGTTGCTGTTTATGTGGATTCTGCAAATTCCGGAAAAGATGACATCACACCAGTGACCGTAACGGTAAAAAGAAGCGAGGCAGCAGAAGTAGAAAATGGTTATCAGGCAACCATAAAGGTACCGTTATCAGGACTTTCCGTTGCAAAAGTGATCGGAATGGATGTTGTGGTCACAAATGGGGATAAAACAGCCGCATTTAATGATTTGACAGGAAAACAGGGAACAAGCAGTAAATATTACGCGAAAGTAACGATGAAACCAGGGGTGGAGAAAGCTGCCTATGGTACAGTTACCGTAGACGGAGATAAAGATGCGGTATGGGATAATGCCGGAACCATTCCGATTACAATCAATCTCGACTCCAATGTTTCTGCAAATGCGAAGTTACTCTGGGATAAAGACAATTTTTATGTATATGCCGAGATCAAAGATCCTGTCCTCAATAATACCAACGGTGATGCATGGGAGCAGGATTCCTTAGAAGTATTTATCGACGAAAATAATGGAAAATCCAACTCTTATGAAGACGATGACAAGCAGTACAGGATCAGTTATGCAAATGATCACTCATTTAATGGCAAAAAGTGCCTTGAAGAGAATATGAAGTCTGTGGCAAAAATAACTTCTGATGGATATGTTGTTGAAGCGTCATTTAAATGGACGGATATCACACCAAAAGCCGGAGATGAGATCGGACTTGAATTTCAGATCAATGATGCTGATGCAAGTGGCAAAAGAATTGGTACATTGAGCTGGAACGATGAAACAGGAATGGGATGGTCTAAACCGGAAGTATTTGGTACTGTAAAACTTGGAGAAATTAAAAATGCTCCGGAGAAAGATACAGAAAAGAAACCGGAAACAGAGAAGAAAGAAGTAAAAGTTAAAAAAATCACGTTAAATAAAACAAAAGCCGGAATGAAAAAAGGTGCAACGCTTACATTAAAGGCTGTTGTTTCACCATCTGATGCAGATATTAAAGACGTTAAGTGGACATCTTCCAACAAAAAAGTTGCGACTGTTGATAAGCATGGAAAAGTAAAAGCATTGAAAAATGGTGTGACCACGATCACGGCAACGGCAAAAGATGGAAGCAGAGTAAGTGCGTCATGTAAGATCACGGTAGGTTATAAAATTACCTATAAGTTAGGAAAAGGTAAAAACAGCAGCAAAAACCCGGAATATTATTACAATGAAAAGGTAAATTTAAAATCTGCTTCCAAAAAGGGATATGTCTTTAAGGGCTGGTATACAGACAGCAAGTATACAAAGAGAATTAAAACAATCTCAAAGAGCAGCAAAAAGAATCTTACTTTATATGCGAAATGGCAGAAAGTGACCGTAAAGAAATCTGCAATTAAGAAAATGAAAGCTGTTTCGGGAAGAAAAGCAAAAGTTACAGTCCAGAAAGTGGAAGGTGCAGCCGGATATCAGATCGTTTATTCTACGGATAAGCAATTCAAAAAGAATGTAAAGAAAGTAACAATATCAGGCACATCAAAAACACTTGGAAAATTGGCAAAAGGCAAGACATATTATGTAAAAGTATGTGCTTATAAGAAAGATTCCACAGGAGCAAAAGTTTATGGAAGTTTCAGCAGTGCAAAGAAGATAAAGATCAGTAAGTAGTTCCCAAATAAATTTAATATACCCGTCATACAGTAAAATGTGTGGCACACCGGAAAGAGGATTTTGCAACTAAGTTGTGAGGTCCTCTTTTTGCTTTGCATGATAGGTGTGTGTTTTTCCAGTACCATAAACAGGAATCGGAATTGATAAAATTTAAAATATCAACCGATTAACATAAAACACAAGGCTTTAATAGTCCTTTCTGCCCATAAATGATTAAAAATGCAAAATATATGTTGTGAATATGTACAAAAACAGAAGCGATTATTTGATTATAACTGACAAATCGTATGTCAACCGGTTGACATACAAAAAGAGCAGTGTTAAAGTAAGGGCACAGTAAGGACAGCAATGACGGACAGAAAAAGAATTAGTAAGTTTGGGAACGGGAACCTATCATATTTTAGATTCATGAAAGAGTGGAGGAAAAACAATGAAAGCAAAAAAAGTGGTAGCAGTATTCATGACAGCAGCAATGACAATGGGGATGTTAGCAGGCTGCGGAAGCAACAACAGTACAGGTACAGCAAATGCAGGCAGCAATAGCGCAGAGAGCAAAAGTGATGCCGGTGAGAGCACAGATGCAGCAGGAACAGAGAGTGCCGGAAGCACTGATACATCAGATCTGGCAGGAACACAGATCACCATGTTAAACAGTAAAGGTGAGATCCAGACAGCACTTGAAGATATGGCAGAGGCGTTTAAAGAAGATACAGGAATCGAGCTTGAAGTTCAGGCATGTGGAACTGGCGAATCTCCATATACAAGAGTTACAAGCGCATACAACTCAGGAACAGCACCGACGATGGCGATCTTAGATACCACCGACGTTGTTGCACTTGCTTCCCAGTATGCAGTTGATCTCTCCGATGAAGAGTGGGTAAAAGAGTGTGTAAACCAGACCACACAGGTTGACGGAAAGATATACAGCTTCCCATTCTGTGTTGAGGGACGTGGAATCATTTACAATAAAACAGCGATCGAGGATACTTTAGGAGAAGAGTTTGATCCATCCACCATCAATTCCTACGATGCATTAAAGGAACTGCTTGAAAACCTTCGTGCAGGCGGTATGGAGAATCCGGTCGTTATCTCCAAAGAGGACTGGTCATTAGGCGCACATCAGCTTGGATTTATCTATGATTCCTACGACGGAACCACAGAGGGAAGTGCCAAAGTGATCGATGAGTTAAAAGCAGGCACATTAAAAGCAGAGGATTATGACAGATTCAACGAGTTCATGGATACTTTTGATCTGTTAAGCCAGTACAACATCAACGGAGAGGATCCTTTAGGTGCTCTTTATGATCAGGATCCGATCTTCTTAGCTGACGGTGATGCCGCTCTCTGGATCAATGGATGCTGGGCTTGGCCAAACTTAAAAGAGGCAGGCGCTTCCGACAGTGATGAGTATGGATTCCTTCCATATGTTTTAGGAAATGATACTTCTGATTTTGCAAACAACGGTATTCAGGCAAGCGCAAGTAAACAGTTAATGATCGATGCAGAGCAGTCCACACCGGAGCAGCAGGAGGCGGCAAAGGCATTTGTCAACTGGCTGGTATACTCTGACAACGGACAGAAAATGTTAGTGGAAGATGCAGCAGTGATCCCGGCATGCAAGAACAATACTTATGAAGCATTAGATCCGCTTGGAAAAGACATTCAGGCAAAAATGGCAGCAGGCAACACCTATTCATCCAGCTTTATCGCACCGTCTGATCACTGGAGCGTACTTGGAGCTTCCATGCAGAAATACCTTGGCGGACAGTGCACAAGAGATGATCTTGCAGCAGACATCGACAGCTACTGGACATCACAGAACTAATCGTATCTAAAGTATAAAAACAAAAAACATCTGAGCGTGACCGTACGGATCACAGCCATATATCATCCCTGCGGGAACGCCATCTGGAAAAAAGCACGGTGGCAGTTCCGCGGGGGATATCAGAAAGGAATTAGGGTTATGGGTAGAAAAACGGGAGAAAAAATTAAAAATCTATGTATCTTTGCACTGCCGGGATGTCTGATTTTCTGTGCAGTTGTCATACTGCCTTTCCTGTATGGTTTTTACCTGACACTGACCGATTGGGATGGAGTCAGCAAAGTAAAAAATATTATCGGCGTGCAGAATTATATTTCCGTATTTAAAGATACGGCATTCTGGTCCTCTATGGGACTCACTTTAAAATATGTAGTTTTATCGGTAATCTTAGTCAATGCAGTGGCATTCCTTTTAGCATATGCACTGACAAATGGAATCAAAGGCCAGAAATTTTTCCGTGCCGGTTTCTTTACACCGAATTTGATCGGTGGTGTCGTACTTGGATTTATCTGGCAGTTCGTATTTTCAAGAGTGCTTGTGAACATGGGAAAGAGCACAGGCTGGGGATTATTTTCCACTTCCTGGTTAGCAGATCCGAATAAAGCATTCTGGTCCATGGTGATCGTTACAGTTTGGCAATTATCCGGTTATATGATGTTGATTTACATCGCCGGTTTCACAGGGCTGTCCACAGATGTGCTTGAGGCAGCCAGCATAGATGGGGCAACAGGTCTCCAGAAAATGAAGAGCATTATCTTACCGCTGATGGTGCCGTCGTTTGTTATCTGCCTGTTTCTTACCTTATCGAGAGCGTTCATGGTTTATGATGTAAACCTGACATTGACAGGCGGTGAGCCTTACGGTTCCACCAGACTGGTTGCGATGCATGTCTATGAAAAGGCATTCACATCCAGAAATTATGGCGTAGGCCAGGCTGAAGCACTGATCTTATTTATCATTGTTGCATGCATCAGCGGTGCACAGATCTATATCGGAAAGAAGAAGGAGGTAGAGGCATAATGAGCAGAGGTTCAAAAGTTGGCGGGACAAAACGCCGTGTATTGGATGTTGTTGGCTTTACAGCGATCATTGTTTTATTCCTGCTTTATATGGTACCGTTCATTCTGGTGTTGTTAAACTCCTTTAAACAGAAACGTGATATCATCAAGAATCCATTTTCCTTTATTACAGAAAAGGGATATACACTTGCAAACTATACAAAAGCATTTGAGAAAATGGAATTCATAAAAGCGTTTGGAAACTCCCTGTTTATCACAGGCTTAAGCACATTGCTCGTCATCATTTTCGCATCTATGGTAGCATATTATTTTACCCGCGCAAAAAATACATTTTCCAGAGTATTCTTTGCACTGATGGCAGCATCCATGATCATTCCATTCCAGGCGATCATGATCCCGTTAGTTTCCATTTACGGTTCCGGACTTCATATGTTAAACCACAGACTGACACTGATCTTTATGCATACCGGATTTGCGATGAGTATGTCAGTATTCATTTATCAGGGATTTATTAAGAGCGGTATCCCGCTTTCACTGGAGGAGGCGGCATATCTGGATGGATGTACCAATGTACAGACATTTTTCAAGGTCGTATTTCCTCTGTTAAAACCGACTACGGCAACCCTTGTGATCTTAAACGTACTGGCATTCTGGAACGACTATCTGCTTCCTTCACTGGTACTTGGAAAGAAAAACTTATATACACTTCCGTTATCCACTTATTCTTTCTACGGAACTTACTCATCCGATTACGGTGTGATCATGGCAGCACTGGTACTTACTGTTGCACCGATCCTGGTATTATATCTGTTCCTGCAGAAAGAGATTATCGATGGCGTGGTAGCCGGAGCGGTGAAATCATAAAAGAGTATTATTCCTGTGAAGTGGCAGCAGTGAAATGGTGGTGAGCATAAAAACAGGATTTTATGCAGAAATGGAGACTGATATGAAAAAGTTGGAAAACAAATGTATGCTGATTACTTATTCGGATTCGATGGGACATAATCTGGCAGACTTAAACGAGATCTTAGATAAATATTTTAAAAATGCAGTGGGCGGGATCCATATCCTTCCGTTCTTCCCTTCTTCGGGAGACAGGGGATTTGCACCGATGGATTACCACAAAGTCGATCCGGCATTTGGAGACTGGAGCGACGTGGAACATCTGGCAGAAAAGTATTACCTGATGTTTGATTATATGATCAATCATATTTCGGCACAGAGTCCGTATTACAAAGACTTTCTGGAGAAAAAAGATGCATCTGAGTATCATGACCTGTTCATCCGCTACAAAGATTTCTGGGAAAACGGGGAGCCGACCGAGGAGCAGGTGGATGCAATCTACAAAAGAAAGCCGCGTGCACCGTATGTGGAGGCACATTTTGCAGACGGAACATCTGAAAAAGTATGGTGCACGTTTGATGAAGAGCAGATCGATATCAACTGTAAATCTGAGACAGCAAAACGTTTTATCCGCGACAACTTAACGACATTGTGTGAGCATGGCGCTGCAATGATCCGCCTCGACGCATTTGCCTATGCAACCAAAAAAGCCGGAACAAGCTGCTTTTTCATTGAGCCGGATGTATGGGAGTTCTTAAAAGAGTGTGAGGATATCGTAAAGCCTTACGGAGTCACACTTTTACCGGAAATTCATGAGCATTACACGATGCAGGAGAAGATCGCAAAAGAAGATTACTATGTATACGATTTTGCACTTCCAATGCTGCTCATCAATGCATTATACTATGGACAGACACAGTATTTAAAACACTGGTTTGAGATCTGCCCGCGCAAACAGTTCACAACACTTGATACGCATGACGGAATCGGTGTGGTAGATGTCAAAGATTTGCTGCCGGATGAGGAAATCGGGCGCACCAAGGAGGATATCTTTAAGTTTGGTGCAAATGTCAAGAAAATCTATAATACCGCAGCGTACAATAACCTTGACATTTATCAGGTCAACTGTTCTTATTATTCCGCACTTGGTGATGAGGATGATGCGTATCTGTTAGCGAGAGCGGTTCAGTTCTTTGCACCGGGTATCCCGCAGGTTTACTATGTCGGACTGCTGGCAGGAAAGAATGACTTAAAACTTTTGGAAGAGACGAAAGTGGGACGGAACATCAACCGTCATTACTATACAAAAGAAGAGATCGATGCGGAAGTAAAACGTCCGGTCGTGGCAGAACTTCTGCGCATGATGGAATTCCGTAATGCTCACCCGGCATTCGATGGAACGTTTGAACTCGAAAACAGTGACGATGATAAGCTTGTGATCGTGCGAAGAAACGGTGATGCGTGGGCAAAACTTTCCGCTGACTTTAAGGTGAAGAAGTTTACGATCACTTATACAGAAGACGGAGAAGTTCACACGTTTTGAAGATAATTGCACAATAGGGTGTCAATGTTATTAGTAGTACGAATAAGAAAAATGCAAGAATATGTTAACCAATGCAAGATAAGTTATGTGCGTACAAGCATTATAAAGAAAAAATAAGTTATGTGTGTACAAGTGCTGGTTAAAAAGGAAAAATATAAGTAGGAGGTTGTAAGACATGGAAAAGGAAATATACATCAAAAAAGGGTGGCTGTTTATTCCGGTCTGTGCCACGTATGGCGAGCTGCCGTTTGGCGGCAAAAAAAACAACCGTATGCTTGAGATATTCTGCCGGGAGAATAACAGCGAAACAAAGCTGTTTGAGTTTCAGATCCCGGCGGGAGAGGCAGAGGATGAAACATACCCTGTCAGTTATTATGCCCGTTTTCCGGTAAAGCAATTTACCGACAAAACACTAATTCTAAGAGGGGATCTTGGGAAAGCTTTCTTTGACGGAATCAGAAACGAGGACGTACCTGAAACGGAAGAAAAATCTCTCCGTGCTACGCAGGGTGAGGCTTTCCGCCGCCCTTCGATTCATTTTACACCGCAGACCGGATGGATGAATGATCCGAATGGCCTTGTGTATGCAGAGGGCGTGTATCATTTGTATTTCCAGCATAACCCGTTTGATGTGCAGTGGGAAAATATGAGCTGGGGACACGCGGTAAGCAGGGATTTACTGCACTGGGAGCAGAAGGATGATGTACTTTTCCCGGATGAGACCGGAACGATGTTTTCCGGAAGCGGTATTGTAAATGATCGTAAGATGCTCGGACTGCCGGAAGATGCGCTGGTATTTTTCTATACGGCAGCCGGAAATAATAATAAATGGAGCGCAGGGAAACAGTTTACCCAGCGCATTGCATACAGTACGGATGGCGGGGAGACACTCCATAAAATTGACAAAGGTGTGCTTCCGACGGTTTGTAAAGAAAACCGTGATCCGAAGGTGTTCTGGCATGAAAAAAGCGGTGCCTATATCATGACACTGTGGTTAGAGGAAAATGATTTTGGCATTTTTCGTTCCACCGATCTGCTAAAATGGGAACAGACCGACCGCCTGACATTCAAAGAGGCGTGGGAATGTCCGGATCTGGTATGCCTGAAAGATGAAAAAGGAAATGAGACCTGGATGTTCTGGAGCGCAGACGGTTTTTACTTCTGGGGAGAGTTTGATGGATATCAATTTCAGACCGATGGTGTGCGTCATGCGGCATACATTAATAAGATAGCTTATGCGGCGCAGACTTACAGCAATACAGGAAATCGTGTGATCTCAGTTCCGTGGCTCAGATTTCCAAACCGCGGAAGAAATTATACCGGGGCGATGGGACTGCCGAGGGAGTTTTCCGTTGCATATAAGAACGGTGAAAAAGTGCTCAGACAGAAACCGGTCAGGGAGTATGATGACAGCAGGAAACCTGTGTATGACAGTACAATGAAAAATGTCCGGCAGCAGGATACTGAAAATGAGGCACTGATGGCAGACACTGCAGCAAAAGTTGCAGATGAACATGTGTCAGCAAAGGATTTATTTCAGTGGAAATTTGCACCGGACACAGCAACGGAAATTCAGATTACCCGCGCAGAGTCAGAGGACATTTTAAGTGCCTGCATCAACCAGAAGACTGACTTTGTATACAATGCAAAAACCGGAGAGTTAAAAATCGGTGAAGAAACATTTGCAACAGGTGTCGGAATCCGTGATTTTTCTCTGCTTTTTGATGATGTGATTCTTGAAGTGACTGCAGATTGTGGTACAATCACAGGTATATTTGAACTGCCTGAAATTGCAGAAAAATTTTGCATGGAAAAGGGCAGCATAGAGAAGATACAGGTTTTCGGGGAGGAAGTATGGCAACCTTAAAGGATGTGGCAAAGGAGACAGGGCTTACCGTAAGCACTGTTTCCCGTGTGCTGAATAACCGTGGATATATCAGCGAAGAAACGAGAAAAAAAGTATATGAGGCGATGAAGAAGCTCAATTACCGCCCGAACGAAGTAGCGCGTTCGCTTTCCAAACAGACGACGAACACGATCGGTGTGATCGTGCCGCACATCAGACATCCGTATTTTGCGGAGCTGATCAGTAATTTGGAGAGTCAGGCGTATCATTATGACCATAAGATTTTACTGTTTAACTCCCAGGAGAAAAATGAAAAAGAATGGGAGTACATGGAAATGTGCACGAGCAACCGCGTGGCGGGAGTCATTCTCTGCAGTGGAACGGTCGGCGTGGAAAAGTTTACCGGATTAAATGTGCCGCTGATCACGATTGAGCGTTATCTTGAAAATGGAACAGCGGAGGTGGAGTGTGACAATGAGCAGGGCGGACGTCTTGCAGCGCAGCATCTGATTGACTGCGGATGTAAACATCTGATCCACATCAGCGGTGTCCATGAAACTGCCATGCCTGCGGATGCGCGTGCAGTTGGTTTCCGTGCAGTCTGTGAAAAACAGAAGGTTTCTTACCAGATCGCAGATACCACGGCCTTTGAATATAATCATCTCGAATACCATCAGATTCTCGAAAAACTGCTAAAGGAAAACCCGGATACAGACGGAATTTTTGCCAGCAGTGATCTGATCGCAGCGCAGCTTCTTCAGGTGTGCCATAATTTGAACATTGATGTGCCGTCGCAGATGAAGATCGTGGGTTTCGATGATGTCAATATTGCATCATTAACAACGCCGCCGATCACGACGATCCATCAGCCAATCAAAGAGATGGCAAAAATGGCGGTGGAACTGCTCGTCCGCTCCGGTAACGGGGAACTTGTGCCGAACCGCACTACTCTGCCGGTATCACTTGTAGTAAGGGAGACGACTTGATTCAATATGTATATGAGCCAGATATATAGCAGGAAGGTAAATAGTGTATGCGCAAAACCGGCGCAGGAATGGAGGATTCCTATGGAAGAAAAAAAATGGTGGAAAGAAGCGGTAGTCTACCAGATCTATCCGCGCAGCTTTATGGACAGCAATGGTGATGGTGTCGGCGATCTTCGCGGCATTAAGAGCCGGCTGTCTTATTTAAAATTATTGGGAATTGACGTGATCTGGTTATCTCCGGTCTATCAGTCCCCGAACGATGACAACGGTTACGATATCAGTGATTACAGGGATATCATGACGGAGTTTGGTACACTCGAAGATTTCGATGAAATGCTTGCCGAGGCACACAAACTTGGCATTAAGATCGTCATGGATCTGGTCGTCAACCACAGTTCCGATGAGCATCAGTGGTTTGTGGAGAGCAGAAAAAGTAAAGATAACCCGTACCGTGATTATTATATCTGGCGCGAGGCAAAGGACGGAAAAGAACCGAATAACTGGGGTTCCTGTTTTGGTGGATCCGCATGGGAGTACGATCAGACAACAGATATGTATTATCTTCACATGTTTTCCAAAAAACAGCCGGATCTCAACTGGGAAAATCCAAAACTCAGACAGGAAGTCTATGACATGATGACCTGGTGGGGTGAGCGCGGCATTGACGGATTCCGTATGGATGTCATTACGATGATATCAAAAGACCAGCGTTTCCCGGACGGTGTAGTGCGTGGCAATGAAAAATTCGGTGATTCTTCTCCTTATGTCAACAATGGCCCGCGTGTGCATGAGTATTTAAAAGAAATGAATGAAAAGGTAATCTCCAGATTTGACTGGATGACAGTTGGCGAAGGTGCCGGAGCAGGCGTTGAGGATGCAAAACGCTATGCCGGAACAAACGAAAATGAGCTGGATATGATCTTTACATTTGAGCATGTCAATCTTGGACAGACACAGTATGGCAAATGGAGTGACGGTAGTTTTGATCTGGTGGAGCTCAAAAAGGTATTTCAGAAGTGGGAGGACGGACTTGAAGGTGTGGCATGGAACAGTCTTTACTGGGATAACCACGATCAGCCAAGAGCCGTGTCAAGATTTGGAAATGACAGTGAGGAGTACCGCGAGATCTCTGCAAAAATGCTTGCAACCTGTCTGCATTTTATGAAGGGAACACCTTATATTTATCAGGGCGAGGAACTTGGAATGACAAACCGGAAATGCAGGGATTTTTCGGAGTTCCGCGATATTGAGATCAAAAATGCATACCGTGATTTTGTCGGGGGCGGTATTTTGGACGAGGAGACCATGTTAAAATTTGTCAATGCCATCGGCCGTGACAATGCAAGATTCCCGATGCACTGGGATGACAGTGACAATGCGGGATTTACGACAGGAACACCGTGGATCTCTGTCAATGAGAATTATAAAAAGATCAATGCGGCAGCACAGGTAAACGATCCGGATTCTATATTTTCTTATTATAAGAAACTGATCGAACTGCGTCATCAGATGGAGATTATTGTGTATGGTGTATACAAGAGTAAGGCGATTGAACACCCGGATGTGTTTGCGTACACCAGAACACTTGGAGATGAGAAACTGTTTGTGGTCTGCAATTTCAGGGAGCAGGAGATGGATTTTACCCTGGAAGACGGTTTTACTGGGGACGAGAAAGTCCTGATCAGCAATTATGACGATGTGGTAAAAACAGAAAATGGCATCTATTTAAGACCTTACGAGGCAAAGGTATTTTACCGGAAATAAGTTTGGAGTGGAAGGGGAAAAACTATGGCAATCATCATAGATCAGGAGCAGAAACTGATCACACTGCATACAAAAAATACGACTTACCAGATGGGAGTCGGCAATTACGGGCAGTTGCTCCATCTTTATTATGGAAAACGTTTAACAGGCGATATGCGGTATCTTCTGACCTATTATGACAGGGGATTTTCCGGCAATCCGTATGAGGCGGAGTGCGACAAGACATATTCCATGGATGCACTGCCACAGGAGTATCCGTGTTTTGGAAACGGGGATTTCCGCAGTCCGGCGTTTGTGCAAAAAAATGCGGATGGGAGTTACTGTGCGGATCTGCGGTATGTTTCCTGTGAAGTATGTAAAGGAAAATATCAGATTCCGGGATTTCCGGCTGCTTATGACGAAACGGGCGCAGAGAGTGAGACGTTAAAAGTATATCTGGAGGATGCGCCGGGTGGTGTGCGTGTGACACTGCTCTACGGTGTATTTGCAGAGCTTGATATCATCACAAGGGCTGTACAGATTACAAACTGTGGCACAGAGGCGGTTCATGTAGAAAAGGCGGCAAGTGCTGCACTCGATTTTATGACCGGAGAGTTTGATGTGATCCATTTCCACGGCAGACATGGGATGGAGCGGATTTTTGAACGCACCCCAGTGGAGCATGCAAATCAGGTTTTTGGAAGCAGGCGCGGGTCATCCGGCCATCAGCAGAATCCGTTTGTGATGCTGGCGGGAAAACAGACCGGGGAAGATGCCGGTGAATGTTACGGCTGTATGCTTTTGTACAGCGGCAATTTTAAGGCGGAGGCAGAAAAAGACCAGTATGAGCAGACAAGGCTTGTCATGGGCTTATCCGATGAAATGTTTTCGTGGAAGTTAGAGCCGGGAGAGACGTTTGACACACCGGAGGCAGTGCTGAGTTATTCGGCAAATGGTTTTTCGGCGCTTTCGTGGAATCTGCACCGGCTGATCCGCAGCCATATCTGCCGCAGTGCATACCGCGATACTAAAAGACCGGTACTTATCAATAACTGGGAAGCAACCTATTTTGATTTTACCGGGGAAAAGATCATAGAGATCGCTAAACAGGCGGCGGAGCTTGGCGTGGAGATGCTGGTGCTTGACGACGGGTGGTTCGGAAAGCGCGATGATGATCTGGCGGGACTGGGCGACTGGACAGTCAATGAGAAAAAACTCGGCATGCCGCTTTCACAAGTTGCAGAAAAAATTCGTGCACTTGGCATGAAGTTTGGAATCTGGATCGAGCCGGAAATGGTCTGTGAAGACAGTGATCTTTACCGGGAGCATCCGGACTGGGCTTTTACAATTCCGGGTCGGAAACCGGTGCGTGCGCGCTATCAGCTGGTGCTTGATTATTCCAGAAAAGAAGTGGTGGACGGAATTTTTACGCAGATTGCAAAAGTGCTCGATGAAACCAAAGCAGATTATGTCAAGATGGACATGAACCGTCATCTTACCGATGTCTGGTCAAAAACAGCGGGAGAGCAGAATCAGGGCGCAATCCTGCACCGCTATATGCTCGGTGTCTATGATTTTTTGGAGCGGCTGCATGAACGCTATCCGGCGCTTCTGATCGAGGGATGCAGCGGTGGCGGCGGGAGATTTGATGCGGGAATGTTGTATTATACACCGCAGATCTGGTGCAGTGACAATACGGATGCAATCGAGCGTGTCAAAATACAGTATGGAACATCATTTGCCTATCCGTCCTGTACGGTCGGTTCCCATGTGTCGGCGGTGCCGAACCACCAGACCGGAAGGACGACAGAGCTTGCGACGCGGGCAGCAGTTGCCATGGCGGGCAGTTTTGGTTATGAGCTGGATTTAAATCTGCTGACGGAAGAAGAAAAGGAGCAGGTCAGGGCACAGATCAAAAATTACCACCGTTTTGAGATGCTGATCCGGCAGGGAAGATATTACAGACTGACAGATGTCTGGCAGACAAAAGAATATGCCGCATGGGAGTATTGTGCGCCGGATGAAAGCGAAGCGCTGGTTACGGTGATAACGATGGATACGCAGTGTAATCCGGCAACAGAGTATGTGAAACTGCGGGGACTTGGTGAAGATAAAAAATACCGGGTGGAGGTTGTTGGAATGCAGACAGATGGTGAAAATGTGCAGCGGATCAATGGCACACCGAATGCGGTTGAGCCGGAGTATTTTACGGGGGCACAGCTTGTATATGCTGGTTTGCCGGTTCCGCGGCTTGGGAACGAGTATAAGTCGTGGCAGGTATATATTAAGGAAGTGTAAGGGAAATATCTGGAAAGGTGGATGCCGGAGGTGCTGTGAAGGCAAATTGAGCGAAGCCGGGGCGTGTTTTGTTCCGATGTCCGAAAATAAGAAAAGCTAAGTATGCCTGCGGGGGTGTGTGGCGGAGTGACGTGTGCGTCCTAAATGTGCCATCCGGGCACATTAGGACTTGGGCTGCCGTCCGTGGCAGCACAACACTGTGTGTTAACAGGCATACTAAGTTTTTCTAATTTTCTACCAAAGTCACAAAAGCAGCCCCGGCTTC
>ENA-OPWC01001251-OPWC01001251.1-human-gut-metagenome-genome-assembly--contig:-NODE-1251-length-17594-cov-1.917726_pt1 | contig 17594 bp, 14 predicted proteins | sample MGYA00241504_ERZ502000 | MGnify/ENA primary metagenome ERZ502000 (study PRJEB25962, sample SAMEA2042005) | human gut metagenome | biome: human gut; feature: human-associated habitat; material: faeces...
CTTCGACGGACGAGAGCGTGAGCGCCTGCTGGCGCAGCAGGTCCTCAAGGCGGCCCGGGCAGGCGACCACGATATCGGCGCCGGCCTTCAGATCGCGGATCTGGTGGATGTACTTGACGCCGCCGTACACCGTGGTGGTGTTCATGCCGAACGTGTGGGCCAGCGGCATCAGCACGTCGTTGATCTGGTTCGCGAGCTCGCGGGTGGGGGCCAGCACCAGGCCGCGCGGGTGCGGTAGGAAGTCGTCGGCGCGGCGCTCTTCCAGGCTGGCCTTCTTGCGGCGCTTGATTTCCTTGCGGAACTCCTCCATCGCGATTTCGCCGAACGAATCGTAGGAACCGAGGCGGGTGACCAGCGGAATGGAGAATGCGAGGGTTTTGCCGGAGCCGGTGCGACCTCGGCCGAGAATGTCGCGGCCGGCCAGTGAATCGGGCAGGGTGTCGGCCTGAATGGGGAATGCGGTCTTCTTGTCATCTGCCGCAAGCACGCGCACCAGCGGTCCGGGTACGCCAAGTTCGCCAAAGGTAAGGGGGCGGGATTCCGCGCTGTCGTTCATCTGGAAATCAGCGGAATCGTCACGATCATCGAAATTATTACGGGGCACAGTGGCCTTTCATGTCAAAGGTTACGCAAATTACGCAAGCTTTCCGAGCTTAGCGTAAGCCCCCTACTTTGCTTGGTGCTCGCCACACTGTCATCCCACTCTTTACTTATGACCCCATGGGGCGGTAACTCGCCCATGGGGCGGCAACTTGCCCATGGGGCGGTTTGAAGAAATTGTGAAACCGCAGAATAAAGCCATTTTCACCTACCGCCCCATGAGGGTTTTACCACCCCATGGGATATTTGCCGCCCCATGGGTTTTACCACCACGTAAGGCGAGCACCGCTCCATGGAACACGCAAATGGCCCCCACCCGTGAAGGTAGGGGCCATTGTGCAAAAGGGCTGAGCCAAGATACAGCCCAGTAGCCCTAAAACACACTACAAAATATCCGGATCGTCTTTGGCGATAGTGCCGGTTGCCTTGCCAATGGCCTTCAGGCCGTGGTAGGCCACAAGAATCACGATCGTGCCAATGGCAATGCCGTTGAAGGAAATGCCACCAACAGTGAACGCGAATTGGCCGATGGCAATGATCATGGTGATGGCTGCCACCATGATATTCAGCGGCTTGTCGAAGTTGACCTTGTTCTCCACCCAGATGCGGATACCGATCATGCCGATCATGCCATACAGCAGCGTGGTCACGCCACCGAGCACGCCGGCGGGGATCGTGTTGATCACGGCACCGAACTTCGGGCACAGGCTCAGGATCAGGGCAAAGGCGGCGGCGCACCAGTAGGCGGCGGTGGAGTACACCTTGGTGGCGGCCATCACACCGATGTTCTCGCCGTAGGTGGTGGTGCCGGAGCCGCCGCCGAAGCCGGCGAGCGTGGTGCCCAGGCCGTCGGCCATGAGGGCGGTGCCGATCTGATTGTCGTAGTCGCGGCCGGTCATTTGGGCCACGGACTTGACATGGCCAACGTTCTCAGCCACAAGCACAAGCACAACAGGGATGAACATGGGAAGGATGGAGAAATCGGCCTGCGGCAGGTGGAACTTCGGGAAGCCGATCCATGCGGCGTCGCCGATGGCGGAGAAGTCGACCTGACCACGGATGCAGGCATATACATAGCCGATGATCACGCCGACCAAAATATTGAGGCGACCCAGCAAGCCCTTGAACAGCACAGCCACGAGCAGCACGGCCAACAGGGTAACCAGTGCGGTGTCGGGCGCGGCTTGGAAGTTGGTCCACACGGAAGGTGCCAGATTGAAGCCGATGATGGCCACGATCGCGCCGTTGACCACGGGCGGCATGATGATGTCGATCCATTTGGAGCCGGCGTAATGCACGAGCACGCCAACCAGGGCCAGCAGAATACCGGTGACCATGATGCCGAAGCTGGCGACCGCAATGCCCTTGTTGGCGGTGGTGACCGCGGTGATCGGTGCAATGAAGCCGAAGGACGAGCCCAAATAGCTCGGCAGCACGTTCCTGTTGATCAGCAGAAACAGTGCGGTGGACATAGCCGTGAAGAACAGGGTGGTGGACGGGTCGAAGCCCGTCAGAATCGGCACCAGGAAGGTGGCACCGAACATGGCGATGACGTGCTGTGCGCCGATACCGGCGGTGCGCACCCAAGTCAGACGTTCATCGGGCTCGACTACCTCGCCGGGCGCCAGCGTCTTGCCGTCGCCATGCAATTGCCATTGGAAGATATTGGACATTACTACTCTCCTCGCTCTCGCTTGGGGCACGGCATTCACAACCAGCCGCACCACGCACCATTCTAGCTCACGAAGATTTTGTGAAGTCTCTCTTCCGGGAAAGGCTATTTGCCGTAATACTCCAGCAGGTGTGGGTCGACGGCCTGCACCACATCCACCAAATCGCCATTGGAGAGATACGGGCGCTTGAATTCGCGCCACGGCTCCACCTTGACCTCCCAGCGGCCGGTCGTCTCGTCGAGCACGGGCCGGGCGGTCTGCTCCCAGCGCACACGCTTGGAGGTGCGGCCGGTTTCCGGGTCGCGGCGTGTATAGTGCAGGCAGGTGCAGTTGGTGATCTTCCAGTCGTCCGAATCGGCGCGATGCAGGAATTCCTCGTCGGCCAGATCCTCGATGGTGAGCATCAGGGCGAGCATGAAGTCGCCGTGGGTGACCATGACCACGGATTCCGAATCGGATTTGCGGCTCAGCGAGGTCAGGATGTTGTGCACACGGTCCTCGGCCACATCGGCAATCGACTCGCCTGCCGGCGGACGCCAGTACAGCGGATCGGTGTTCTTGAAGTTCCAGTTGCGCGCGTAGTTGTTTTTGAATTCGTCCTTGGTGATGGTGTTGATCTCGCCCCAAGAACGTTCACGCAGCACACGGTTCTCCTCCCATTTGGCCTTGGGCAGGGCCATAGTGGCTGCGGTTTCGCGGGTGCGCACGTATGGCGAGACCATGTAGCGGTCGAACAGCTGCTGCTGGCTGACCAGCCAGCGACCGATGCAGTCGGCCTGCTTGCGTCCGGTGGCGGTGAGTCTCCAGGAGCGGTCGGGTACGGTGACGTTGTCCTGCGTGTACAGGGAATTGTCGCCCTGCTCGCCCGCCTGGACGATGACGTTCGCTTCGGATTCGCCATGCCGGATTACGTATAGATCGAGCGGCATGCTCATATATGTTCCCCTTTCGTTATTGGTTACGTTGTGTTGTTTTCTGTTGTTTCCTACTTGACTTGCGTGATGGTGTTCCCCTTGACCATGAACGCGTGCCGGGCCATGTCGATCATCGGCTGATCGAATTTGGAGTCGGTGTAGAACTCGTCGATGACGGCGTCCGGGCCGTACAGTTCGCGGAACCGTTTGGCCTTGTTGGTGCTGAAGTTGAGGTACGTGACCTTCATCGTCTCCACATCCACCTCGCTGGCCACGAGATTCCTCACGCCGAGTCTGCGGCAGGCCTCCCCCACCGTCAGACCGAAGGATGCGGTGAGGATCACATCGTCCGATTCAGGCTGGTACCAGGGCTTGATACGTGAATAGTTCCTATCCCAGAAGTCGTCCACGAGCTGTTCGACGCTCGCCACCCGTTTGGATCGGCTCAGTTCCGCGAGATAGCCTTCGGTCATCTTACCCACGCCGTATTCCATTTGTTCAAGCGTGGCCCGGCCAAGCTTGTATTTGACTGCGTACCGCAGCACGGGGGCAATATAGCGGAACACTTTCGGGTCGTGTCGGGCGGAATACAGGTACAAGTCGAACAGGCTTTCGCCATCATAGATGGTTCCGTCGAAATCGAATACGCGCATACCTTCTGCTTCTACTCTGTTATTCCTTGTTTAAGGCTAATCTCAGTAAGCCGGCGAAAGCGCAAATACGCAGTGAATTTCACATGAACACTGTTTTTGGGATTGATTTCGGTACAGGTAACGTACACTGGTGACAGCGTGGAAGGAGGTGCGTAATGGCGGCGTCTGAAATCGAACAATGGTGGATTGATAAGTTTCAGGAGAACCTGGGTCCGATTCGCAAGGTAGCCGGATGGACGACTCAGCAACTGGCCGACGAGCTGGGAGTCGCGCGACAGACGGTGTCTAACTTGGAGACCGGCAAAAGCCCGATGACCAAACTGCAGTATCTCGCTTTACGTACGGTGTTCAGCGCCGAAATCGCGCGTCGTGAAGACCGCGATCTGGCACGCATCATCAAGACTTTGGTCGACGATCCCATTGAGCAACGCATTCGCGAACGGCGCGCCCAAGAGCAGGACGGCGAGGCCGTTGCCGACAATGCCCCAGTCAATACGGACGGTGGCAACGTTGCCGACAACGCCGCCACCGAGAAACGCAAGCCCAGTGCCGCCACATTGAAGGCTTCAAAGACTGCCGCAACGGGCAAGCCTACGCTCAGCACGGCGATGCAGGCTCTTGCCGTCATCACCGGAGCACTGGCCAGTGGAACCGCCGCCGGCGTCATCACTTACTTGATGTTCCCGGACGGCGGCCCGAACAAGCGCTGAGTCGCCGAAATATCGAAACGGATTGGACAACCCAGTTCGAAGCCCTGAGCACCATTTTGTCCGTGTCGCACCAGCGTTTCCCTCATTATCAGCTGTTTCGAGTTGCATGAATGAACCGTTTATAGGCCGAGAATTTCGTGCTTTTTTGCATCAAATTCTTCTTGGGAGAGAATGCCGATATCAACCAATTCCTTCAATTTCTTCATCGCCTCGACTTGTTCTTCCACAGACATGGATGCCGTGTGAGAGGCGGGAGCAGCGGCTTCCGGTGCCGGCGCAGGTGCCGGCGCTTGAACCGGGGCGGCGGTCATAGGACTGATGGCTTGCGCCATATTCATACCAAGCAACATGCCACCATCGCCAAAGCCGTTGTCTTGAATACCTTGCGCAATGCGCTGCTGGGCAGCCATATTGCCAGCTTGTTGGGAAACGCCCTCGTATGCGGCAACATTCATCTTATTCGAGGCGAACTGCTGCACGAGTTGACGTGATTGCTCGGTGAACTCGATGCTTTCGATGCCCACGCTGGACACTTCAAAGCCAAAACGATCATTCCATGTACCGGCATTGGCTCGATCGCCACGCACGCATGCTGCGATGTCATTCGCCTTGCCGGGCAATTGCGAAATACGATATTCATTGGACAACGAATTGATGGCCACAATAAACGACTGTACGAATTCGGACAGAATCTGCCTACGTGGCCCTTCATCATCGAATGAATACGACACGGTAGTGGCAGGCACAAAGTTACGAACGAATCGAACTGGATCAGTGACCTTTAGCGACATGGATCCGCGTGCGCGAATTTCCAAATCGACGCCATAGAACCGGTCGTTATACACCAGCGGCGCAGAAGTGCCGAATTTGATGCCACGAATCTCACGCAGGTTGACGAAGGCCACATATTTGGTGCGGCCAGGCTGACCTCCGAAGGTGAATCGATCGGCGACCTGGTTGAAGAACGATCCGATGCCGTCTCCGGCGAGCACGCTCTGTTCCCCGTTGCGATATTCATAACCGCCCGACTCGGTGATGACGTTTTCGATACCTGTTTCAGAGAAAATGAACGCCGCAGTATTCTCTGGCACATAGATACGCGAACCATTGGTGATTATTCCCTCGGAACCGTATTCATTCGAACCGCGATCGTTGTTGCTTCCGCGGGGAATGCCCGGCACAACGACGGTGTGTTCCGTGAACGGACCAGCGGTGATGATATCACGCCACAGGTCCGCGAATGTACCGCCGAGCGCGCCGGCGAACGCCTTAATAACTGCCATCTGTTTTCCTCGATATCTCAATGCACATGGCCGGTCTTGCGACTATGCAATCGCAAGACCGGCCGTTATGCTGGCATGTTGGCTATAGCTGCGTTTCGCGATCGCAGTATTCGCATCGAACGACTTCTTTGCGATGACCGGAAAGCGGAGCGCCACAACCTTCACAATTCACCGAAACCACGGGTTCGGTAATCCCAAGCCCACTACGGAATGCGCCAAAAGTGTCCTTCAGCGCCCCGGCCAGAGCCTCCGTTCCGGGGATGGCCTTGTTGAAGACCGGCTCATCCATTGGCGTATACTGTCTGCCGCGTATACCCATGTATCGTCATCGTTCCTTTCTTGGAAAACCGTTACCTCGATACGCCAGTCTGATCACTGGCCCACCGATGCGAGCTTCTGCGCGCATCGAGTCATGACCTCGGTGTAGTAGGCCGAATCCTCACTGCTGAGGGAGTTTTCGTCAATGGCGTCTACCTTCTGGGAGAACTCAGAGTAACGCTTCATCATGCTGGCATAGTCGGTAGCCATGCTGACCACGTTATCGGATTTCTGATATTTGTTCATGAAGGCAACATACTCATCGATAAAGGCCTCGTAGCTGTCCATCGTGGACTTGAAGTCAGCACTGTCATTGGTGTTCTGCTGCGCCTTCTGATCCGAAGACTGGTCGCTCTGCTTGTTGGCATCGCTGGAATCAGCGCCCGTATCAGTGCTCTTATCATCCTGCTTCGCGGCGTCGCCGTCCGTAGACGTATCTTCCTTCTTCTCCGGAACCTGGATAGTGATGGACATGATGGTTTCGTCGTCAGTGTCACGAGAAACGCTCACACTGTATCCATCGGCGTTCTTGGCATTGAAGATGTCAGCGGACTTGCTATAGTCCACGGTGAAACCGTTGTCTTGCACGGACTTGACGTAGTCGGCATACTGCTTGGCGTCGGTACCGCACACCTCGATGGAGAAATAGTCCGAAGACTCGCTTTTAATTTCACCCTTTGTGGATTTCGGCTGCGGCAGCAGCGCCGCGATATCCGACTCCGGCCATGAATATGCTTCGCACTTGGTGGCGAGCGATGCTTCCAATTCCGCCCGATCAGCCTTGGCCTTCGCACCGTCACGAATTACGAACACGCCACCGATTACCAGACCCACAACGGTGATACCGACTGCCACCCAGGCCAGCACTCGGCCTTGCACCTTGCCACTCGGGCGAGTCACGTATACGGCGAAGCCTGAGAGCAGTGCCGGAAGCACCGTGGCGAACAGCAGTCCGCCCCAGGATCGGCCAGAAACATCCACAAATTGGGCGAGTACGAACAACACTCCCCATATAATGGCGAACACAGCCAGCTTGGAAGTCTTCTTCACCCCTTGCGCATTCGGAGCAAGCACGGCAGGCGCAGCGGCACCAGCAAAACCAGCGGCAGCACCGGCACCAGCACCGGCACCGTGTGTGGCAGGTGCAGGAGCCACACCAATACGCTTGTCCAAAGAGGCGAGGAACTCATCAACGCGCTTGGCGCTTTCGTTTCCAGTCGCCTCCAGACGAATGGCGGTCCCAGCCGCACCCTGCGGGACTACGGTTAGCGTGCAGTTCACTCCATCGTAGGAGTGGAAGGAAAACGCTCCGGTCTGGGTGTTTTCGTTATCCAAGGTAAACGTGGCGCCAGTAGTCAGCTGGTCGTGAATAACTTGGAACAGCTGTTGCGGACTGACCGCATATACACGATCGAATGGCGCGCCGGCGGGCTGCTGCGGTGCCGTAGCCGGAGTCATCGGAGTAGTGGTGGCCCCATCAGACGCTACGTTTGGCTGGCCAGCCGGTACAGCATTCGGCACGGTAGGCGCATTGTTCGCGCGATCTTCCGGTGCGTCATTCGTGCCTTCGGACGGTGGAACCGGCTGAGGTTGTTGATCAAATGGCGTTGTCATGATGCCCTTCTTTCCTTAAGCAGCAGCATTACCAGCACAGAAGAGGCAATCCCGGCAACCGTTACGGTCAATCCGACTGCCATGGCAAGCCGGTATCGTTCGCTCATCATTGCGTCCCTTCTTATTGCTCGCGTTGCTCTGCGATACATCGAAACCAGTGTATGGCGTTGTTATTATGTACGCAAATTAGCATTTTGTATTCATGTTAGCTTTATTGTCGATGCTTGATACCGCGCATGAACATCCTTTCCGCCACCGCACCTACACGGATGGCATCGACCATTGTCGACGACACGCGCGGGCCATGCATCAGCTGACAACTGAATTTTTCGGCGTGTTTCCGAAAAGTCGGCGTCCTGTACGCTGGGAATCGAGCAACCGCGTACGATGGCGCAGCACAGCACCCGCAACACAGCGACAAGGAGCATGGGCAATGGCAGACATCCCCGAAGAACATTTGACCGAGGAACTGTTGGATCGGCTGCTCGCCAGCGCCAGCATTGAGCAGTATCTCGATGAGGGACTTGTCAGCGCACGCACGCTGACCGACTATCTGTTCGACCGTATGGAAGCCCATGGCCTGAAACGAGCCGACGTGGTGCGGGCATCCGGCCTCAACGCCACAGTGGTTTATGACATTTTCTCCGGCAAAAGCCGCCCCGGCCGAGATCACGCCATCATGCTGGCTTTTGGTCTCAAGTGCACATTACGCGAAACCCAACGGCTGCTTCGTCTTGCAGGCGTTTCCGAACTGTGGTGCAAACAGCGACGTGACGCGATTATCATCTGGTGTATACGCAATGGATTCGATCGCATTGCCACGGACGACGAGTTGTATCGTGTGGGAGAGGCGACGTTGCTGCCGGCCGATTGACGACATTCGGCCCAACAACACTCACCAGTGAAACGCAAGTAAGAGGGCATCAAGGAGAGACATGGACGATAAGCAAGCGATGCATGCGATGAGCATCGACGATGCGTACCATGTTGAGCGCACGCTTGCTCGCGGACCTTCCGGCGTCACTGAACTGGTGAGCATTGACGGCAACGGCCCGTTCGTACGCAAGAAGATTCCCTCTCCCCTAGCGCAACGCAATGTGTGGGCGGTGCTCAGCGCCTGCCAGAGTAATCGTCTGCCGCGCGTGGAAGCGACATACGAGCTGCCCGACCGGTTCGTCATCGTCTACGATTACGTGCCGGGCAGCACGCTTGCGCAAATTGTGGAGGAAAACGGGCGGCTTGCGCCGAATGTGGCCGTGCAGCTTATCGACCAAATTTGCGAAGCCGTGCAGGAGCTTCACCAGCACGGCGTTATCCACCGCGACATCACGCCGGCCAATATCATCCTGGCTCGGGATGGCGCGCATCTCATCGATTTCGGCATTGCGCGCATATGGTCAGCGTCAAGCAATCGCTCGCGGGACACCACGGCGCTTGGCACTTATGGTTTCGCCTCGCCCGAGCAATATGGCTTCGCCAAAACCGACGCGCGTTCCGACGTGTTCTCGCTTGGTCGACTGCTCGGATTCATGCTGACCGGCGCCTATCCCGATGCCAGCGACTACGAGCAGCGACTTGCCGATGATGCCGCAGTACCGGCACGACTGCGCGCCGCCATCGGCTATGCGTGCGCATTCGAGCCCAGCAAACGGCCACAGAGCGTCCAGGAGTTTCGCCAGGCGCTGTTCTCCCAGTCCAATCCGCCCATGCCGAACGCATCATCGGCAAATCCGCCATCACCGAGCACAACGAACGGCGTCACGTCGGCGTCTCGGCTATTTCGGCGTCTGCACTTGAGCAAACGCGCCATCGTGCTGTGGTCCATCGTCGGAGCGGCGCTGGTGGTCGCCGCTATTGCGGGAGGCATTGTGTTGGCAGGCCAACTTGGCATTATCGGGTCGGCAACATCGCCCGATTCCTCGACACAATCCAGCAGCCAATCAACCGATAAGGCCGATGGCGGGCACTCCTCGAACGGGTCAGGAACCGACAATGCCAATGGCACGGGCGGAGTAGGCGGCACTGACGGCGCTGATGGAAACGGCCAAGACACCGTCACCGATAATCCTCTGAAAATAGTGGAATCCGGCTGGTCGGCGGACCAGCAAGGGTATGTCCACTACGCTTTCGCCCTGCGCAACACCAGTACGACCCAGCAGGTGCAGTATCCGCAGATTACCATTACGGGGCGGGCCAAAGACGGTTCCATCGTGTTCTCGCAGACGCAAACGCTGAATATGGCATTCCCGAATCAGACTGTATATGACGCCGACCAAGCAGGCGAGGGCACGGCCCCGGCCACCGTAGATTTCGTTGTGCTTAGCCCTGATACGTACAACGTCACCGAGGCTCAAGGAACCGCCACCTTCCCCATCAGCGGAACATCCAAAATAGACAACAGGGACGGCGGCACGACGTTCAATGGCGAGGTCCACGCCGTGGCAGACGGATTCAAGCCATCCGATGGGCAGCAAATCAAGATTTCCCTAGTACTGCGCAACGCACAGAACGCAATCATCTATGGAGATATCGCATTCGTGGATTGGCCGGGCAATGGCCGATCCGCACCATTCTCGATCACCGTCTACGATCTGCCGAAGTATTCGTCTTACGATCTGTATGCGCAAATCTGGTAGTTGACTTTGCGCCTGCAAGGTGGCTGTCAGCGACTGTCAGGCTTGTGTCCGAGTCACCTGTGCACTGGTGTTGTGGCGCGCCTGGCCGAACAGATAGATGCCGATGGGCAGAGTCAGCACACCGCCGATGATGAACACCAGCGAAATCGGGATCACGTCGGCCAACGGCGCGAAGATCAACATACCCAGCGGCATGCTGAGTGTGCTCATGGTGGTGTCAAGGCCGAATACACGGCCCACCATCTTCTCATCGGCCTCGGTCTGGATGATGGTGCGCATCGGGCCCATGCAGATGGCCGAAGCCAAACCGTTCACCACATCAATCAGCAAATACGCCAGCAGATTGTGAACCACGCCAAGACCAACGACGGAGACGCCCACCAGAGTGATGCCGAAGGCGACCACGCGCATGTTGTTGCGGATGAGCTTGGCACCGATGGTAGACATCAGCGCGCCGCCGAGCAGCATACCGATGCTCCATCCCAGCTCGTTGGCGGCGAGTTTATCGGAGGCGGTGGTCAGGTTGATGAATCCGAGATTCAAATCGATGCCCTCATATTCGCGGGTCATGAGCAACAGCGTAAGGTTCATCGGCGCCACGGCCACGAAGCACACCAAGGTGTCACCGAGCACCACGTTGCGCAGGTTCGCCCGGTGCCATGTGTAGCTGAAGCCATCTTTCAAGTCAGCAAACACACGACGGACGCCGGCAATCAGCGAACGATCAGCATTGGCATCCGACATCGGTTCGAGTGCGGGTTGCCCGCTATTCTCCGCTTCAGCCATACGCCTCGCAACATGTTCCGCGCTCTTCTTCGGCGCTTTGATCAACGCCACAAAGCCGACGCCGATAATGGCCGTGGTCACATCGACTAACAGAATCGACCACAGCGGCACTGTGTTGATAAGCACAGCAGCCACCGCAGGTGCCACAATCATATTTGCCGAATTAATCACGCCGTATATTGAGTTGACGCGCAATAGTTTGCCCGAGGGAACAACATCCGGTATGAACGACTGCACAGCGGGCATCTGCACCCCGCCTCCCGCCGAACGAATGAACAGCACCACGAAAATCATGGTCAGACTCGCCCATCCCATCGCGAAGCTCAGCGACAGCACGACGGTGACCACAGCAATCACCATATCCGGCAGCATAATCAGCAACTTGCGACTGTGACGGTCGGCCCAGGAGCCGCCGCAAATCGAGACGATGGCCTGCGGCACCACGCCAAACAACGTGGCCAGCAGCATGGCCGAACCGGTTTTAGTCTGCAATACGATCCACCACCAGATGGCATATTGCACAATATTGGAGCCCAGCAGCGAGAACGCCTGGCCGGTGAGTAGAAGCACTACACGGCGGATCCACGCACGCTCGGATTCCCCGTTGGCCACTGCTGCGGCATAGGCGGCACCGGGTTTGTTCGCGCTATGGACCGCTGCGCGCGCATTCGCATTGTCATCGCCGGAAACCTCGGGTGTTTCGCGCACAGTTGGTTCAGTTGTTGTACTACTAGAAGACATACGAGTGTTCTCAATTCTTCAATTCCACTACAAAGGTCACATCACGGCATACGCACGCCGACGCGCGTATGCGTGCACGACTCCAGCAACGAGCCGTACCCGCCGTTAGATGGCAGGCTTCAGTATCGTGACGCCATGCGTTAGCGTCACCATGCAACGATAGGAACACACTGTTTAATAGTGTATCATGAAGGCGTGACGTTGCCCTTGCGCAGGTGCCGTAAGACTCCGCGGACAAAGCAATGAGGCTTCCCCCGCGAGAAGGGAGGCCTCATATTCCATTCATTCTATTCAGCGATGATGGCGCCTAATCACCGATCATCCTTTGGGAACAGCGCATCGAAGGCATGTTCCATCACGGACTTACGGCGGATCACACCGACGAGTCTGCCATCACCATCCACCACCGGCAGTTTCTTGAACTGCTTCTTGGCGAGGATTCGGGCCACCTCTCCAACATGCTGGTCGGGCGTGGCGGCAACGACCTTGCGCGTGGCGATGTCCATCACCTTCTTGCCGGAGAGCGCCTGTACCTTGGAGGCCACGGTTTCGTCGTCGAACACCACCATCGTCGAACCGGTGCCGGTGGAAACCGTACGGGATTCATAGGTGGCAATCGATTTCATGACATCGCCGTCGCTGACGAAGCCGACGAGCCTGCCATTGCCGTTCACCACGGGAAGGCTGGAGACGTTGAGGCGGATGAACTCGCGCACCACATGCGTGATGTCATCGCTGTCCAGGCAGCTGTAGGGCTGATCGTCCATGATTCCGCCGATGGACTGTTCCTGGGCCTGCTTGAACAGGGAGGCGGCGGGGGCCACGTATGCGCCGGCGTAGTGATGCTCGGCGGGCTGGCCTTCAGTGGTTTCGGCCGCGACTTCGGCGGAGGATTGCGCCTCGGAGGCCTTGGCGTTGCGCGCGTCCTTCTCCTTGGCACGGCTGGTGACGGTGAAGATGCAGATAATCAGGGCGACCAGCGAGATGGCGGCGCACAGCAGGTAGGAGAACGCGATGCCGCTGGCCGTGGCGGACTTCACACCCTGGGACATGTGCGAGGCGGTCATGGATGTTTCTGCGGTGACCAGAAGCGAGGTCGCAATGGCTGCCGCGATCTGGCGGCCTGTGTTGGCGATGGCGTTTCCATGGGCGATCATGTCGTTCGGCAAAGCGTTGACGCCCCAAGTGTTGATCGGCATGTTGGCGATAGCCTGACCGGATGCCTGCAATGCGCAGAACACGGCGACAAACAGCACTGATGTCCTGGTGTTGATGGTGCCGAGAAGACCAAGAGAGATGGTCATGAGCGCAAGGCCGCCGATGCCCACGCCGCGAGGGCCGAATTTGTCGAATGCGGCGCCGGCGACCGGACTCAGGATGATGCCGACCGCCGCGGCGGGCAGCATGACCATGCCGGTGACGGTGGCGGATTGGCCGAGCACATTCTGGATGAAGATAGGCAACGTCACGTTGGTTGCGGCGACTGCGGCGTTGATCAGAGTGACCAGAATCACGGAGTTGCGGAAGTTGCGGGTGGCAAGGGTGTCAACGCGCAACAATGGCTCATCGAGCTTGACTTGCTTGTATACGAATGCGACGAAGGCCACAAGACCAACGACGATTGAGATAATGACGACCGGACTGCTCCATCCCATCGTGGAAGCGGACGAGAAGCCATAAAGCAGGCCACCGAACGCGATGGTCGAAAGGATCACGGACAGGATGTTGAGCTTTGGGTTCTTCAACTCGCTGACGTTCTTGAGCATCATCGTGCCTCCGACAAGGATGACCAGTGCCACAACTGCGATGCCAATGAACATCGGGCGCCATCCGAAACTGTCAATCACCAGACCACCGACAACCGGGCCGATAGCCGGGCCGGCGGCCATGACGATACCGGCCATGCCCATGGCGGTGCCGCGCTTATCCGGCGGATAGACGAGCATCGGCACTACGGCGACCAATGGCAACAGCACGCCGGAGCCGGCGGATTGCAGTATGCGCCCGACGAGCAACAGCATGAAATTCGGCGCGACGGCACACAGCAGTGTGCCGACCATGAAAGTGGCAAGAGCTCCGGCGAAGAGCTTTCGGGTGGAGAATTTATCAATCAGATAGCCTGAAATCGGCACCATGATGCCCGAGACCAGCATGTAGACGCTGGTCACCCACTGCACGGTGCCGGTGGTGATATTGAAATCACGCATCAGTGCCGGCAAGGCCGGTGACATGACGGTCTGGTTGAGCAGCGCGATGAACGAGCCGACGACGATCACACCCACAACGATGAATCGGGTGTGCGGATCAATAGGCTTTACGGAACTGGTGGCGGACCCGAGTTCCGCGTTTTTCTGTGAGGTCACAGCATTTCCTTCTGTTGGTAACGTCATGTGTGGCGATCCGGCCCCATGCTTGTGTCAAGACGCGAGGACACCGATGAGTCCGGACGTAAAGGAAAAGCCGCCATCCGTTCCGCATTCATATACGGCAAACGATTCGCGGCTTTGCGTAAGTTGATGGCTATGGTGAGCGATTCATGCGACGTCGACTGCGGATGGGCCATCGGTACATCCCGGCATAAGGCGTGTCCCCGCTACACCAGCATCGAGAATAGGGCCATTCGTGGATTGGCAAACAGAACATTGCCGACGAACGACCCACGGCAGGCGCGTGCGATGAACATCGCGTAGCGATACAGGTTCATGGCATCTCCTTGATGGGGTCTTCGTACGGCAGACATCGAGAAGCCTATCATCATTCAAATCGACGGTGAAACCCACGCATGCCTGACAATACACAAAATCTTCACAAAAGGATTGGGTTTACCGCATACGCTCCGCCTGAATAACGGTCCGGGGATGAATCAGGGGCGAGCTAAGGGTTGCGTCTCGTGTTTCCGTCATGATTTCTGGCAAAATAGTGAAGCTGAACATGCGCGGAATCGACCGGAATCGGAAAGGGACTAATCATGCGAGTTCTCGGCAATATCCTGTGGATCATTCTTGGTGGATTGGCCATCGCAATCGGATGGGCATTGGTGGGACTGATTCTGTGCATCTCCATCATCGGCATCCCGTTCGGCATTCAAGCGTTCAAGATGGCGGGACTCACCTTGACGCCGTTTGGCAAAACCGTGCAATACGGCGGCGGAGTCGGCTCTGCCTTGGCCAACATCCTGTGGGTGGTGCTGGTCGGCTGCTGGATGGCGCTCGGCTATCTGGGTGCAGGCGTGCTCAACTGCATCACCATCATCGGCATTCCGTTCGGCATCCAGTCGTTCAAAATGGCCAAGCTCGCGCTCTGGCCGTTCGGCGCACAGATCTACAGTCTGTAACAATTGTTTCTGCAGTAGGTCCGGTGCAGCGCATTATCATCGTGCGTTGCACCGGACTTTTTTATATACAACAGGCATTTCACACACCGTGATTTGACGGATTCGGACGTAAGACCTTATGGTGTGCACACCATGATTCAACACATCGCATTCAGCAGCAACGGCGTGAACGAACACGCCAAGCGTCAGCAGATGAACCTGCCGGCGATGCTCGAATGCGCCTTCAAACAGGGTTTGCGCACTGCTCAGTTCCAGCCAATAACCGGAAACAAGCGCAGCCTGCTCGCTGCCATACAAATCTGATCAGTACACCTCTCATTGGCGCATAGCTGAATCATTGCCGGTGATATCGAGCCGACTCGTTCGCACCATGCCTCATAAACGCACCTGCACGAGCATGCGTTCTTGGCATAGTCGCAACTCAATGCACCGCAGCAAAACCCATTGCATACCATCACATATTCAGAAAGAACAACAGATCATGAAGTATTTCACTACTGACACGCATTTCGGGCATCCGCTGGTCAGCGTGCTGCGCGGATTCACCACGTTCGACCCTGGGCACACGCAGTATGACGCTCTCCTCTCCTCGCAGGGACGCAAGGCCGCCGAGGATTGGGCGAAGGGCGTGGTGCTTGACGATTCCCGGCTCAATTTCCGCAAGGCCGCAGACACCGATGCGCACGATGAAGCAATCGTGGCCAATATCAATCGGATTGTCGGCGAGGACGACGAGCTGTGGATTTTGGGCGATATCGGATACCGAACATCGGTCCGGCATCTGAAGAGCTGCCTGCGTCAGCTGCGCTGCAGGCATCTGCACGCGGTTATCGGCAATCACGATGACTGGTGGCTGGACGATGCACCCGCGCGAGATCTGTTCGAATCGATTGAGCCGAACAGCACGGCGGAGCTGACCGGTCTCGGAATTGGCCGCCCGCAGGCAACGGAGACCGTCAATCTATCGCATTTCCCCTACCGTGAGAATCTTGCCTATGGCTGGCCGGATGATGCCGTACGTTTCCGCGATCAGGCATTGCCGTTCGACGGACATCGTCTGCTGTATGGTCACACGCACCAGCTGTCTCCGGAGGGCGCACGCCACGAAGCCCTCAACGTTGGACTGGACGCATGGAATCTGCAACCGGTAAGCGAAACACAGATTGCCGACTGGTTCCATGCACACGCGACCGATTCAACGCACGTATCACCGCTGGATATGCCCGACTCCCCCGGGCCGGCGCCCATTGACTCCGCCGCACAGCAGGAACCAGGCGGCTCGATTTCGGCAGCCGAATCATAATACAAGCAATATTGGGGCGAGCAGAACCTTATGCCATCGCTGGCACCTGTCTCGCCCCACAGCACAACGAAAGGAGCTTGGCTATGGCAAAGCTCATTATTCTGCGAGGACTGCCCGCTTCGGGCAAGTCCACGTGGGCACGCTCATGGTGTGAGGACCCCGCCAACACGTGGCCGCATTGCGTGATTTCTCTCGATGACATTCGGCTCATGATCGCCGGCTCGGCACAGGTCCGAAACCGACTGCAATCCGAGCACGGCAAGCGATTCAATGACATGGTGGTTGCCATGGGACGGCACATGATTGCCGACGCATTGGATGCGGGGTGGGATGTGGTGGCGGATGCGTAACACGCTAATCCCCGGTATGCAGCCGAACTGGCGCTACTCGCTCAACGTCATGGCGCACTGTGGGAAACGAGGGATTTTGACGTTCCTCTAGACGAATTGTTGCGTCGCAATGCGGCGCGTGATACCGCTGACCGTGTTCCGGAAGATTACATTCGTTCGTCCTGGAAGCATTTTCACACCGCGATGTTCCGCCCGTTGGAACCGGGCGATCCGAATGGAAACCTGTTGGAGCGTATGCGCGCGGACCCTTACGTTCGGGTTATTCCGGTGCGCGGCGAAACAGACGTGTATGCGTGCAATTTCACTGCAGAGGCATTTCGTGAACATCGGTGGACGGATCGCACCATCAATGCGCGAGGGCTTTTTGTCGGCGGCAACGGTCAGGTGGTGCAACGCGGGTTCGAGAAGTTCTTTGCTGTGGACGAGACGGAGGAGACATCGTTCGCCCAAGTCGTCAATCACGCTCAAGAACATCCAGAGTCGTTGCCCGTGCGCGTTGAGCGCAAGGAGAACGGATTTCTCGGGCTCGTGGGCGCGGCGGGAACTCCTGGATTGTTCCGCTTCTGGTCGAAGTCGGGGCAAACGGATTATTCCGCGCTTATCGAGCGCCTGTTTCCTTCAGATTCAGCGGTACGTGCCGAATTGTGGCGTATGTTGCATGAGTGGAATGTCACGGCGG
>ENA-OPWC01001252-OPWC01001252.1-human-gut-metagenome-genome-assembly--contig:-NODE-1252-length-17592-cov-14.553230_pt1 | contig 17592 bp, 10 predicted proteins | sample MGYA00241504_ERZ502000 | MGnify/ENA primary metagenome ERZ502000 (study PRJEB25962, sample SAMEA2042005) | human gut metagenome | biome: human gut; feature: human-associated habitat; material: faeces...
CATCTGTGGGAATACGTCCATGTTCAGCAAGTTTTACCCAGTTCAGCTTTTGTTTATTAGCTTTCCTGCTGGAAGAAAATCCTTCAAATTTAACATGTGTATTACTAAACTGTATCTTGATATTATCTTGATAGAATTTAGGCATTGATTTCTTTTTCGCCTTAAACCTTGGGTATCGTTGTAAACCCTTGAAAAAGTTTTTATAAGCTGAGCAGGCATCTTTAATTGCCTGCTTAGTTACATTATTTGAAATATTCAATAACCATGCATATTCATCAGAATTTCTAAGCCTTGTAAATTCTTTTCTAAGCTCCGTATCTGGAATAAATCTGCCACCTTTTTCATAGTTTTCCTTTTCCCTGGCCAAAGCCCAGTTATAAGCAAATCTTGAAGCACCGGCGTACTGAAACAACTTAGTTTGTTGTACATTATTTGGGATCAACATTACTTTTATGGCTTTTACCATCGGTCTCCTCCTGCATCAATTCTCAGATAAGTTTCTTCGCTTTATTCGCTCGTTTTCCTTGTAACTTGCAGCCAAATACTGTGATTATCTGTACTAAATCTTCAACGAGTTCTTGTTGCTCAGATTCTTCAGTATTGTCAATAATCTCAATCTCACAGTTGTATAATGAAGCTATATATTCCACCAGTTCAAAACCAAAACGTAAAAGTCTGTCTTTATACAAAATAACAACCTTTTCGACTTGGTTCTGAGATATACGCTTTATTAGTTCTTGGAGCCCTTTTTTCTTATAGTTTATACCTGAACCAATATCACTTATTATCTCAAATGGTTGTCCTTTTGCTGTAAGATATGTTTTTACATTATCAATCTGTCGTTCTAAATCATCTTTTTGTTTGTGGCTTGAAACACGACAATAGCCAATGATAATGCGGTTTTTAGGCTTTACATTCATTACCTGGTTGATCTGTTCATCGGAATGATACCTATAACCACTTGTTGTAGTATGATGCGGATGAAGTTTTCCATTAGAATCCCAATTTCGTAATGTCTGTGCTGATACACCTATAATTTTTGAAAATTCATGTATAGAATAATATTTACTCAAAGTATCACCTCTTTTCAATATTATTCCATACTAATAACTTATAAAACTCAATAATAATTTATATACTTTTATAAGTCTTATTCAGCTGTTCAATCACCCTCTTGCTTCTCTTAGGATACCGCAGCACTGTCTGAAGCCTGCCGCATCCTGATAAACCTGCAGTCTGTTGATTTCAACAGCTGCAGCTCTTTCCAATTATATCCCGTAAAAAGCACAGAGTCAACAGTTGCGTAGATTCGCATCTGTTGACTCTGAAGTTTACGTTACAGTTATCTCGTACTGCGCCGCTGGATCCACTTTACAAGCTCCACGATGGGAATTACCAGCACGCTCAATAACAGCGCGACAAGGTATTCTGCCGGTTCCACGCTCGTAAAGCCGAATGCTCCGGCAAGCAGCGGGATCTCACACACTGCAGTGGTTGCAAGCAGGGAAACCACTGCTGCTCCAAGCAGAAGCCAGTTTCTCGAGCCAAGCTTGAAAATACTTCCTCTCTGGGAACGCATATTCATGCTGTGGAAAATTTCCGCCATTGACATTGTGACAAACGCCATCGTAGTACCATGGGCGCTGTTTGTGATGGTCCATTCTCCGGTTTCCATGAAATGTCCGATAAAATAGGAAACCATGACAAGTGCTGTTACCAAAAATCCCTGATAAGCAATATCAAAGCCCATTCCATCTGCAAAAATCCCGGCCTTCGCATCTCTGGGTTTGCGCTTCATAATGTTCGGCTCTGCCTTTTCCGTACCCAGCGCAAGCGCCGGGAAGCAGTCCGTTACAAGATTGATCCACAAAAGATGCACCGGCTGCAGAATCGTAAAGCCCAGAAGTGTCGCAAAGAAAATACTCAGCACTTCACTCATATTGGAGCCTAACAGAAACTGGATTGCCTTCCGGATGTTGTCATAGATTCTGCGGCCCTCTTCCACCGCGCCGACAATCGTTGCAAAATTATCGTCCGCCAGCACCATATCTGCCACATTTTTGGTAACGTCCGTTCCTGTGATGCCCATTCCGATGCCGATGTCCGCAGCCTTGATGGAGGGCGCGTCGTTAACGCCGTCACCGGTCATTGCCGTCACATAACCGGCATTTCTCCAGGCGTTTACGATACGGGTCTTGTGCTCTGGCTGTACGCGGGCATAAACGCTGATGTTCCGGAACTTTTCTGCAAATTCTGCATCGTCCATTTTTTCCAGCTCTGCTCCGGTCACTGCCAGGCTGCCATCCTGTAAAATACCAAGCTCTTTTGCAATCGCTGCTGCCGTATCCACATGATCGCCCGTGATCATAACCGGTCGAATACCCGCTTCCCGACATTCGTCAATTGCTGCCTTTACCTCCGGACGCACCGGATCGATCATACCGCACAGTCCCAAAAAGCAAAGCTCCTGCTCCAGCAGATCCGCATCCTCGCTTTCCGGTTTTTTCGTCCAGACTCTCTGTCCGCATGCCAGCACACGCAGTGCCCGATCTGCCATGGACTTATTTGCCTGCAAAACCTTTTTCCGATATTCTTCTGTCATGGGCAGAAGCTGTCCATCCTCCAGATAAAACCCACAACGGGTGAGAACCACATCCGGCGCTCCTTTTGTAAACTGAATATAATCGTCCTTGCGTTTATGAACCGTGGACATCATTTTTCGTCCGGAATCAAAGGGAGCCTCCAGCACACGAGGCATACTCTGTTTTAAAAGATTCTTATCCTGCCCGATCCGGCTCGCCCAGGCAACCAGGGCAGCCTCCGTCGGTTCACCTGTCACACTGCCGTCTGCATCCAGCTCTGCGTCACTGCACAGTGCCATTGCTGCCGAAAGCTCCTGCTCCTTTACTCCGAAGGAATCTACAACTGTCATCTGATTCTGCGTCAGCGTTCCGGTCTTATCCGAGCAGATCACCTGAGCACAGCCAAGAGTTTCCACTGCAGTCAGCCGGCGGATGATCGCGTTTCGTTTTGACATGTTCGTTACACCGATGGAAAGTACCACTGTCACAACTGCCGCAAGTCCTTCCGGGATCGCCGCCACTGCAAGGGAAACCGCAATCATAAAGGAGTTCAGCGCAACCTCAAAATTCAGGCTGCCTGCCCGGATCATCTGAATTGCAAAAACCAGTACACAGATTCCGATCACCAGCTTTGTCAACACCTTCGAAAGCTGTGTCAGTTTTCTCTGCAGCGGTGTCTGTCCTTCCTGTGCCTGAGACAGAGCATCCGCAATTTTTCCCATTTCCGTATCCATACCGGTGGCCGTCACGACTGCCACAGCACGTCCATATACGATCGTGCTTCCCATATAGACCATATTTTTACGGTCGCCCAGGGGCACATCCCGTTCCCCGTCTGCCAAAAAGATCTGATCGATCAGCTTCGTGACCGGCACGGATTCTCCTGTCAGTGCAGCTTCCTCTGCTTTCAGGCTTGCGCTTTCCAGAATCCTTGCATCCGCCGGAACCGCATCCCCTGCTTCCAGACAGATGATATCCCCCACCACAAGGTCTTTGCTCAAAATCGAGGACATTTTCCCGTCCCGCACAACCTTTGAGGTGGCCGCTGCCATGTCCTGCAGCGCTTCGATCGCCTTTTCCGCCTTGCTTTCCTGATACACACCCAGCACGGCATTGATCAGGACCACTGCCAGGATAATGATGACATCCGCAAAGCTGTCATTTTCCAGGACTGCAAGCACACCGCTGATGGCCGCTGCCGCCAGCAGGATCACGATCATCGGATCTGCCACCTGTTCCGCAAACCGGCGCAGCAGGGATTTTCCCTTCGCCGCTTTTAACTCATTTGCCCCGTTCTGCAAAAGCCGCTCTGCCGCTTCTTTTTCCGTCAGGCCGCTTTTTTGGCTGTTAAGCTCCTGCAGTACCTGTTGTGAGTCTTCACAATAATACTTCATTCTTTTTCCTCCCGATGGTGTTTTTGAATCACAAAAGACCCAAATACTGCTTTTCAAAAAGAAAACAGTATCTGAGTCTCGCAATTTAAAACAAGCCAGATCGGCATAGGATCGGGGTTGTTGACTTGTTACGCTGATGCAAAGGCGATCCGCCGGCTCTGTTCCATCCCGGCAGCTGCACTTGCTGCGCTCGCTACTCCCTCACAGGGAATTTTGTTTAGCAGTAAGGTTATCATATGCAAAGTCTTCTGTCAATATACATGCCGGTAAAGTTTTGGTGAAATTTTTGTCCTCTTTCGCTGCGGTTTGACCAGAAATCCTTGTTTTACAGCCGTTCCACCAATGCGCCGCCTGCGCGCAGCACCCCATTCTCATAACCTCTTGCAAACAGCACGCTGCCCTCTGTCTCCACATCGGTCTCTTTTCCGGATGCGTTTAATACAACCCGGAGCCTGCTGCCCTCTGCCCCGGTTTTGACATATTCCACCACCCGGTCAGCGCTGTTATTATTTTCAAATGTGATTTCCATGCTGCGGGCCGCAGGCTCTTTTCGAAGGGCAATCAGCTGCTTTACCTGCTCTGTGACCTCTGCATAATTTCCCTGTGCAATCTGATCCCAGGGCATACAGCGTCTGCAATCCGGATCAGCGCCGCCCTCTATCGCGATTTCTGTTCCATAATAAATACAGGGACTTCCGGGCATTGTAAAGAGCATTGCAAGCTGCTGGAAAAACAGGTCCTGATTTCCGCCTGTCTGATGGATCAGCCGATCCGTATCGTGGGAATCCAGAAGGTTAAACAAAACCTCTGTCGTCTGGCGCATATAACGCACCAGATTTTCATGGATCGCCTCTTCCAGATCAGATTTCGTCTTTTCCGGCCGATACCAAAACTCCCGGATGGCTGCAGCAAAGGGATAGTTCATAACAGCATCGAATTCGTCCCCGCCAAGCCATGGCATTGCGTCATGCCAGATTTCCCCCAGCAGATAAAAATCCGGTTTTAGCTGCTTTGTCATCTGCCGCAGCTCACGGCAAAACAGATGGGAAATTTCGTTTGCAACATCTAACCGAAGTCCGTCAATGTCAAAGGTCTCGATCCAATAACGAACCGTATCCAAAAAGTAGTCCCTCACCTTTTTTTCACTTGTATTGAGCTTTGGCATCCGCTCCGCAAAGGCAAAGGAATAATAGCGTCCATCCCGGGTGCTGCCCTCCTGCTCCCGGCAGGGCCAGCGATTGATCATAAACCAGTCGTAATAAGGGGACTGGGGTCCCTTTTCCATCACATCCCGCCACGGTAAAAAGTTACTGCCGCAATGGTTGAATACACCGTCCAGCATCACGCGGATACCTCTGTCATGGGCCTCTTTAACCAGCAGCTTCATGGTCTCCTCATCTCCGAAGCCCGGATCGATTTTCCGGTAATCTGTCGTATCATATTTATGACTTGAGGGAGATTCAAACAACGGCGTCAGGTACAAGCCGGTAATACCAAGCTCCTGTAAATAAGGAAGCTTTTGACGGATCCCATCCAGATCGCCGCCGTAAAAATCGAGATTACTTACAGTATGATATCCCCAGGGCTTTACCCAGTCCGGATCATTTTCTTTGTTGCCGTTGCAAAAGCGCTCCGGAAAAATTTGATACCAGACCGTCTCCCGCACCCACTTGGGTGTCACGTTGATATCCGCCGAATTCATCCACGGGAACGTAAAGCACTGTCCCAGCTGTCCGTTTTTCACATCCTCCGGCGAATGAAAGCCATCCTCAAAATAAAAGACCCGTTCTGCTCCTGCCTGCAGCTCGAAGAAATACCGGCACCGTTTATAGGGAGGCTGCACGGGAATTTCCCACCAGAGGTGCTTGGGCAGACGCATTTTTGTCACGATCTCCTCCCGGCTGCCTTCCCAGGCCTCATTTCCGCCCAGAATACCGGTAGAAAACGGGTCGCCGTAATGAATCCAAACCTGTTCCACTTCTTCTCCGGTCTGCAGACCTACCATCAAAATTTCCTCATCCAATGCATAGCAAAACTGCTGTGACGCTCTATGATAAACCGCTTCTAAATGAATCATGCTCAGACCTCCTTTTTCCAGGCTGCATCCTTTTAAACTGCAGCCGATCTCATTTCAATGAATTTCCAGTCCATATTTTTCCTGCAACTGCAACAGAGTGATGTCGTGTTGAATATGCTCTGACAAGATCTTCACCATCAGCCCATTGTTGCTGACCGTACCGCTCCAGTTGGCAAATGCACCGCAGTCTGCTGTCAGCGTCATCTGCCTGTCTGTCACAAGCATCAGACGGGAGGGCTGGTGTGCTGTCAGCATTCCTCCGTGGGTATAGAACTCCACATCCTCCCGGTTCAGTCCAAGATCATAAAAGGAAAACGCAACGATCCGCACGCCTTTTTTCTTTAGCCGATGGAAGATCTCTGCAAAACAGGAAAGATCAAAATCCGCATTCAGATAAACCTCCTCCCGGGCATCCTCCAGAAGCTTCCCAGCCCTTGCCATCGCCGTTTCAAAGCCCCGGAATACGAAATGCACCTCCGGCTGCTTCGCCGTCTCGTATTCTTCCAGCTGTTGCCTGGCGAGAGAAAGGTTCGCTGTCATTTCCGCCTGCATCCGCCCCAAAAGCACCTCCGGCTCCTGGGCGATATACAGTGCTGTCTGATCCGGAACCAGCTCCACCATCCCCTTATCCAGCATGTGCTCCAGCGCATTGTAAATAGAAGGGCGCGCAATTGCGATTTTTTTTGCCAGCTGATAGGCAGACATGGGCTCAGAACCGATCAATGCCATATAAATCTGTGCTTCCAGCCTTGAAAAATTCAAATGTTCCAGGGTTTCCTGCAGCTTCATCCTCGGCTTTCCTTTCGTTGTATATTTTATGCAACTATATATAGCATAAACTTTTGCCCTATGCAAGTATTTTTTTCATTTCCCGGAAAAGGAAGAACCTCCGGTGCGCATCCTCGTAGAGCGTTTTGATTTCATAGGACGCATTTCCTTATGAAATCAAAAAGGAGCGGCCGGCAGTTCCCGATCGCTCCTTCTTTCGTATTTTATTGCATGGGCCGTATTTTTACAGGTATCTCATCTTTCTCACCGTCTGCACAAACTCTATATTGGTTTTCGTCTTTGCAAACAGATCCAGCACCTTATCCACAGCTTCATCGGATTTCATACCATTCAGCGCGCGGCGCACCACGTTGATCGCTTCCATCTCTTCTGCACTCAGCAGCAGATCTTCTCTTCTCGTGCTGGTTTTGGGGATGTCGATGGCAGGGAAAATTCTGCGTTCAGACAGCTTTCGATCCAGCACAACTTCCATATTACCGGTTCCTTTAAATTCCTCGTAAATGACATCGTCCATCCTGGATCCGGTGTCCACCAGTGCAGTGGCCAGAATCGTCAGGCTTCCGCCCTCCCGCATATTGCGGGCTGCACCAAAAAAGCGCTTCGGCATGTGTAATGCCGCCGGGTCAATACCACCGGACAGAGTACGTCCGCTGGGCGGAACCACCAGGTTATAGGCACGGGTCAGGCGGGTAATACTGTCTAACAGGATCATAACGTCTTTTTTATGCTCAACCAGACGCTTTGCACGCTCAATAACCATTTCGGAGACTCGTTTATGATGTTCCGGCAATTCGTCAAAGGTGGAATAGATCACTTCAACGTTCGGCCCTGCCACCGTCTCCTTCATGTCCGTTACCTCCTCCGGACGTTCATCGATCAGGAGAATGATCAGATGCAGGTCCGGATAATTTTTCTTTACCGACATGGCCACTTCTTTTAATAAGGTTGTCTTACCAGCCTTCGGCGGGGACACGATCATACCTCTCTGTCCTTTCCCAATGGGGCTTAACAAATCCATGACCCGCATCGCCACCGGGCAGCCGAAGCGTTCCATTTTCAGTCTGCTGTTCGGAAAGATCGGCGTCATATCTTCAAAGTTGCTTCGTCTGGATGCTTCCTCTGTGGTATAGCCATTGATGGTCTTGACATAAAGCAGGGCGGAGAATTTTTCATTCTGCGTCCGCACTCTGGTATTTCCCTCTAAAATATCGCCTGTCCGCAAATTGAACCGACGAATCTGGCTGGGTGCCACGTAAATATCATTATCTCCCGGCATATAATTATCCGAGCGGATAAAGCCATAGCCCTCAGCCATGACCTCCAGGATACCCTTTACCGTAATGCCGCTGTCCAGCTCTGTCGGGAACTTGTCGTCCTCTGGACTCTGGATCGGTGCAGTTCCGCGATTATACGGACTGTTGTAGCGCTCATTATAACGAGGTGCAGGCGCGCTTACACGGTTCTGTGCCTCTTCTGCCACAGGCGCAGCAGCACGGGGCGCTGCAGCTGCAGTATTTTCCCGCGCACCATTGTTGTCGCGGCTTCCTGTCCGTCCATTATGATAAGAACCATTGCTGATGAAGCGCTTTCCTGTTCTCTGCTGCCGCCTTTCCTCCCGATCCCCTGCTCTGCTCTCCGGTTCTGTCCCACCGTCATGAGGATCCTGCTTTTCCACTGCGCCCTTCTCCGGGGCATCCTTGCGCTCTGCCGCGTCCCTCTTCGGAGCATCCTTGCGCTCTGCCGCGCCCTTCTCCGGGGCATCCTTGCGCTCCGCTGCGTCCCTCTTCGGAGCATCCTCTCGCTCTGCCGGACGGTTCTTAGGGGCGCTGGGTTCTGTTTTCATTTCTGCATTCTCCTGGGCATCCAACCTCAGCATCGCATCAATGACTTCCGCCTTTTTCATTGTAGAAAGTCCTTTTATCCCCCTTGCTTTTGCAATCTCCTTCAGATCATGCACTGCCAGAGATTCATATTTTTCTCTCATCATTTTTTCCTCTCATTTCTGCGCACGCTTTTTGCGCATGTCGAGTTTGTGTCAAGTGCGCGCAGACACAAATCTCGCGATTGAAAAATTTTATTTTTCAATCTTTACTCCTTTTACTGCCATCGTGATTCGTCCCTGATTTTCAAACGGAATTCTACATGAAACGATCTTTTTGAAATGCGCCAGAACATCCCGATCCGGGAAACAGCGGTCTTTTGTCAGAAATCAAAAGTGCCTGTCATTTTAGTGATTTTTTTACACGTCGGAGACACAAGTCAAAGGTCTCCTTCTGTTTTGCTCATTGTACCACACTCAAAACAGAATAGGAAGATTTTTTCCTTGATTCACTCAAATAAATCAGATATGATGATATACAGAGAGCTACGAATGACGCGTATGCCCCGACATCATCATTCCATATAAAAAAAGAAAGCAGGCAAATCAAATGACAAATCAGGAGAAAGCGCTGGAACTGCATGAGAAGCTGCAGGGAAAGCTTGAAACCGTTTCCAAAACACCCGTCCGCACCCGTGAAGACCTTGCACTTGTCTATACTCCCGGCGTTGCGGAGCCTTGTAAGGTCATTGCAAAAGACCCGGCTGCCGCTTACACCTATACGATGAAAGCAAACACTGTAGCTGTTGTTTCCGATGGTTCCGCCGTACTGGGACTCGGCAATATCGGTCCGAAAGCTGCTATGCCCGTTATGGAAGGCAAGGCTGTCTTATTTAAAGAATTCGGCGGTGTCAACGCAGTTCCCATCTGCCTGGATACTCAGGACACGGAAGAGATTATCAAAGCCGTTACCTGGCTTGCTCCCGCTTTTGGCGGCATCAACCTGGAGGATATCAGTGCACCCCGCTGCTTCGAAATCGAAGAGCGCTTGAAAGAGACTCTGGATATCCCTGTTTTCCACGATGACCAGCACGGAACTGCTATTGTTGTACTCGCCGGCATCATCAACGCCCTAAAGGTAGTCGGTAAGAAAAAGGAAGACTGCCGCGTTGTTGTAAACGGCGCAGGAAGCGCAGGAGTTGCCATCACCCGCCTGCTGATGACCTACGGCTTTTCCAATATCATTATGTGCGATAAATCCGGCATTCTCTGCGATGGCGCAGAGGGCTTAAACTGGATGCAGGAAAAGATGGTAAAACGCACCAATCTGGCTCACGAAACCGGTTCCCTTGCAGATGCTTTAAAGGGTGCTGATATTTTCGTCGGCGTTTCCGCTCCAGGTATTGTGACGGAAGAGATGGTGGCTTCCATGAATTCCGATGCTATTCTGTTTGCAATGGCTAACCCCGTTCCTGAGATCATGCCTGATCTCGCCAAAAAAGCAGGGGCACGCGTTGTCGGCACCGGACGCAGCGATTTTCCGAACCAGGTAAACAACGTTGTCGCATTCCCCGGCATCTTCCGCGGTGCTCTGGAAGGACATGCAAAACAGATCACCGATAAAATGAAGCTGGCTGCCGCTAATGCCATCGCAGCCCTCGTTTCTGACGAAGAATTAAACGAAAACAATATCATGCCGGAAGCATTCGATCCCAGAGTTGCGGACGTTGTTGCAGATGCAGTCAAGAAAAACATCCGCTGATCTCTGGCACCAGAAGCCCTACTATTCGCTGGACGCCTGGTGTAAAAATACATACGGACGGAAGCTTTACAAGGCTGCACTGGATATCGGCTGTACCTGTCCCAACCGGGATGGCACCCTCGATACAAGAGGCTGCATTTTCTGCTCTGCAGGCGGAAGCGGCGATTTTGCTGCTTCCCGGCAGCTTTCTGTAACAGATCAGTTAAATCAGGCCAAGGCACTTCTGTCCTCCAAATGGACACCGGGACCCGGCAAGCCGTCTCTGATCGCCTATTTTCAGGCATATACCAACACTTATGGTGATCCGGACAGACTGCTTTCCTGTTATGAAGAAGCACTTTCCTCTCCGGAGGTCGCAGGAATTTCCATTGCGACACGCCCGGATTGCCTTTCCGATATCATTCTGGAGGGACTTGACCGCCTCCGGTTACTGTATCCTGACCGGTTTATCTGGATCGAGCTTGGTCTGCAGTCCATTCATGACCACACTGCAGCAAGGATCCGCCGGGGGTATCCGACCTCCGTATTTTATGATGCTGCAGCAAAGCTCCATGCCAGAAAGCTTCCCTTTATCGTTCACCTGATCCTCGGACTCCCCGGGGAAACCCGGCTCGACCTGCAAGAGAGCATCCGTGCCGTCAATCAGGTGCATCCCTTTGGGGTCAAGCTGCAGCTTCTCCATATTTTAAAGGGAACAGATCTTGCCCTTCTTTATGAATCCGGAAAGCTTCCTGTACTGACACAGGAAGAATATCTCGATCTGCTGACAAGCTGTATCGCTGCACTTTCTCCGGATATCTGCCTCCACCGAATCACCGGAGACGGTCCTCGCAAGCTTCTGATCGCGCCCCAGTGGAGTCTTTCGAAACGAAACGTCTTAAACAGGCTGCATGCCCTTATGAAACAACGAAATCTCAGACAAGGGGATAAGATTGAAAAATAAAATTTTTCAATCGCGAGATTTGTGTCTGCACACACTTGACACAAACTCGACATGCGCAAAAAATATGCGCAGAAATGAGGATAATTATGAACCAGGAGCCTCTTACACTCTATAAATTGATCGTTCTTTATCTGCTCAACAAGGTATCCTTTCCACTTACAATGGCGCAGGTCAGCGATCTCATTCTGGAAAAAGAATATACCAGCTATCTGACACTGCAGCAGGTTATCAATGAGCTGGCGCAGGCCGGGCTGATCACTGCCAAAACACTGGTCAACCGCACCCATCTGCAGATCACAGAGGAGGGCCGCAATACCCTTTCCTATTTTGAGAACCGCATCAGTGACGCGATCAAAACAGATATCGGCGAATATCTCAAAAAAAATGAACTGGAAATGCGCAACGAATCTTCGATCCAGAGCAACTACTATAAGGCTGTCAACGGGGAATTCGAAACAGAGCTGACCGCAGTGGATAAGGACGTCAACCTGGTGACCATCCGCCTTACGGTTCCTACAGAAGAGCTCGCAATTTCCATTTGCGAAAACTGGCAAAAAAATAACAGGGAGATTTATCAGTATCTGACAACCGCCCTGTTTTAAAGTATGTTATTGCAGCATCTCCCGGATCACACTGCCATCTGTTTTTCCGAGGTCTATCTCCAAAAGTGCTGCCAATGTCGCGCCCTCATCCCAGAGCGCGATATTTTTTTCTACCCTGGCACCAGCTCTTACACTGCATCCCGACATTGCAAAAAAGGTCTGATAGTCTGCCTCACCCGGCAGATACCCGTGGGTCCCCTTCATGCCATGTGCGCAGTCTTTTTCTGTTGCCGTCAGCTGTTCCCATTCGTCCAGAAAAAACCATCCTTCCTTTGCTTCCAGCATCAGAAAGCAGTTTTCGTCTGCGCCCATATTTGCTGCCTCTTCCCGGGTCAGAATCCTTTCGATTCCAAAATCCTCCCGTTCTTTCAGCGTCTCCAGCACTTTTCTTGTACGCTTTTGCACTTCTGCATTGTTCCGTACAGACGGATGCAGATAGATATAGCAGCTTCCGTCACAGTTTTTGGCATAGGCCTTCCAGCTTTTGATCCTGCCATTGCGGACCGTCAGCAAGCCGGCTTTCCACAGTGCATGATTGACAAAGGCAACCTTGTCCACATCCTTCTGATAATGATCCCCCAGAAGCACGACCGTCGTGCTCTCCATCTCTCCGGTTTCCTCCAGCGCCCTTACAATCTCGCCCAGACGCTTATCGTGGCGCTTAAGAGCCTCTTTTGCCTCCTTACTCTCCACGCCATAGAGATGTCTGTTCGTATCCACATCCGTCAGATGCAGCAAAAACAGCTGCGGATTGTATTTGTAGATCGTATCCAGCGCGCATGCCTGAATAAAATTGTCCAGTTGGGGCTGTGCGATTCCGTTTCGCAAATGTCCGAAGCGTTTGTTCAGATCCAGCTGATAAAACAACGGACCGTTCGTCGCATTCATCAGGATCTGATTTTGCCATTTGCGTGTCACCATAATCTCCGGCACATAGTAGTCCATCCTGCTGCCTGCCGCAACAGGCCACAAAAGCCCGGCCGTCGTCATTCCCTTTTTCTTCGCTTCGTCATAAAGCGTCGTGCTGCGGATCCATCTGCGATGATAAAGCCAGTCCGGATCCTTCCGGTTGGGCTGGATTTTTGTGTTGTTCACAATCCCGTGATTTTTCGGCATCCGCCCTGTCACAATGGATGTATGGGCCGGATATGTCAGGGACGGACACACACTGTTTACATGGCTGCACAGCGCCGCCTGTTCAAAAAAACGCTGAAAATTCGGCAGGGTCTGTAAATATTCCAGGTCCTTTGCTCCGACCGCATCAAAGGACACGATCATGACCCGCTTTGGTATCTGTTTCATTGCTCTGCTCCATCCTGCGGCTTTTGCTCTGTCTTAGCCGCTTCCCTGCGTATCCGCTGCATGTGCTCTTTGATCTTTACTTCATATCCCATCCCACCGGGCTGATAAAACTCTCTTCCGGACAGCTCATAAGGTAAATACTGCTGTCTGACATAGTGGTTTGGATAATCGTGTGCATATTTATAATCTTTTCCGTGTCCCAATTTTGCTGCTCCTTTATAATGAGCATCCTGCAAATGCACCGGAATCGCCAGATTTCCGGTTTCTTCCACCGTCTTCATTGCTGACGCAATGGCATTGACCGCCGCGTTGCTTTTCGGCGCGCATGCAATGTAGGCCGCCGCCTGTGCCAGAATAATCTGTGCCTCCGGCATGCCCACCCGCTCTGACGCCAGGGATGCAGAAACCGCTACCTGCAGCGCTGTCGGATCTGCATTGCCAACATCCTCCGACGCACAGATCATCATCCTGCGGGCGATAAATGTCACGCTTTCCCCGGCATACAGCATCCGCGCCAGATAATAAACCGCCGCATCCGGATCGGAGCCCCGCATACTCTTGATAAAAGCAGAAATCGTATCGTAATGATTATCACCTGTTTTGTCGTATTTTACTGCACGTTTTTGAATACATTCCTGGGCAACCTCCAGGGTCAGATGGATTTTTCCATCCTCTGAGCGCTGTGTCGTCATTACGCCAAGCTCTACTGCATTCAATGCCGCACGTGCATCTCCGCCTGCAATATCCGCCAGAAACTCCAGCGCATCCGGCTCTATCTGTGCCTGATAGGCACCCATTCCTCTCTGATCATAGACTGCCCGTCGGATCAGTTCTTCGATATCTTCCTTTGAAAGCGGCTTGAGCTCAAAAATAACCGAACGGGACAGCAGCGCTCCGTTTACCTCAAAATACGGATTTTCCGTCGTCGCACCGATCAGGATCAGGGTTCCATCCTCCACAAAGGGAAGCAGATAGTCCTGCTGACTCTTGTTGAACCGATGGATCTCATCAATGAACAGGATCGTCTTTTTTCCAAACATTCCACGGTTGTCCTTTGCCTTTGCGACAACCTCTTCCATATCTTTTTTGCCTGCCACAGTCGCATTGATCTGCATAAACTCCGCGCTGGTCGTATTCGCGATCACCCTCGCAAGAGTCGTTTTGCCCGTTCCGGGCGGTCCGTAAAAAATGATGGAGGAAAGCTTGTCCGCCTGAATCGCACGGTACAAAAGCTTGTCCTTTCCGATAATGTGCTGCTGCCCGACTACCTCATCCAGCGTCCGGGGCCGCAGCCTTGCCGCCAGCGGCGCTTCCTTTTCCTGATTGGTCTGTCTCATATAATCGAAAAGATCCATGTCCCCTTATTGTACCGTTACTGAAAACTTATAAAAAGTTATAAACTTCTATGTTTCATTCCTACTTCAACGAGTATGCTTTTGATGATATAAATATCTATCTACTCACAAGTTCTTGTACTCTCCATAGGCGTAAATTCCGGACTAACGTATCCGTACATATTTGCATTAACGTTTCCGTGTTAGCTTGCAAATTGTTCTCCATAAGCCTTGAGATTTATAGATGCCTGGAAATCTCTGTCAATCCTATTCCCACACTCACATCTATAAACTCTGTCAGATAATTTCAAATCTTTTTTGATGTTTCCACAACAGCTGCAAAGCTTTGAGGATGGATAAAACCGATCCGCCACAATAAGCTGGACCCCTTTATCACTGCATTTATATTCAAGCTGTTTTCTAAACAAAAAAAATCCCTGTTCCTGAACTGCTTTGGATAAATGTCTATTTTTCATCATTCCTCTGACATTCAGATCTTCAATACATATAAATCTTGGCTTTCGATTTACGATCTCCGATATGGTCTGATTCAAATAGTTTTTACGAATGTTTGTTAATCTGTGATTTCGTTTTAATAAAAGTTTTTCCTTTTTGATTACATTATTTGTTTTACAGTAACTTTCCCCTTTCCTATTTTTCTCGTAAGAACGAGAGATACTACGCTGTAATCTGCGTTTTTGTTTTTCTAATTTCTTTACTTTCTGACTCTTATTGATGTTCTTATACTTAACAGCATCAGAGCAGACAGCTAAGTCTTTGATCCCTAAGTCTATGCCGACTCCATCCTCATTCAACGTTTCCTTGCTATCAGGAAATTCCACACATACACTGATCCACCAGTTCAACCCGTCAAAGGATATTCTCGGATTCCTATATTTAACATCTGTCGGAATACGTCCATGTTCTGCAAGTCTTACCCAATTCCTTTTTTGCTTATTTGCTTTTCTGCTGGAAGAAAAGCCTTCAAATTTAACGTGGGTATTACTGAATTGTATCTTAACGTTGTCCTGATAGAACTTCGGCATGGATCTCTTTCTGGACTTGAATCTTGGGAATTTTTGCAAACCCTTGAAAAAGTTCTGATACGCAGTACAGGCATCTTTAATTGCCTGCTTGGTTACATTATTCGAAATATTCAATAACCATGCGTATTCATCAGAATGTCTAAGCCTTGTAAATTCTTTTCTGAGTTCTGAATCTGAAATGAATTTGCCGCCTTTTTCATAATTTTCTTTTTCCCTGGCCAAAGCCCAGTTATAAGCAAATCTTGAAGCACCTGCGTACTGAAACAGCTTAGTTTTCTGTACGTTGTTTGGTATCAACATTACTTTTATGGCTTTTACCATCTGTTTCCTCCTGTATCAATTTTCGGATCAGTTGCAACAATATCCAATTGTAATGCGGTTTTTAGGCTTTACATTTATTACCTAGTTGAGTTGCTCATCAGAATAATATCTATAGCCACTTACTATTATAGTATGATGCGGATGAAGTTTTCCATTGGCATCCTAATTTCGTAATGTCTGAGCAGATACGCCTATCATTTTTGAAAATTCATGTATAGAATAATATTTACTCAAAGTATCAATTCCTTTCAATAATATTCCGCTCTAATATCTTGCAAAACTTAACATCTACTTATATGATTTTATAATTTCAATTAAAAATTCAATCTTCCGAAATTCCTTGATTTTTCAAGGCTTACCGCCTATCAAATATCAAAACCTTATGTATTTTCCCTTGTTTTTGCCCTTATGAGCCGAAACAAGGGAATTTTTTATGCTTCGCCCACAACCTTATCCAAGAGCCTTGCGGAAGTCCGCTTCGCTTCTCTGGTAGAGTGGGCATAAATGTTCATTGTGGTACTGACATCAGAGTGTCCGAGAAGTTCCTGCACATCTTTGGGTTTTGCACCGCCCGAAAGCAGATTGCTTGTGTAGGTATGGCGGAGTGTGTGGAAATGAAAGTCCTCCAATCCCTCAACCTCTGCTTTTGCCTTGCGGCAAATCTGACCGACTGCACTTGCAGAAACAAAAGCACCGTCCTCTTTTAAGCAGACAAAGGATAATTCTCTGTCATTTTCGGGCGTTTCCTGTGTTCTTTGCAGACTGTAAACCTCATAATAAGTACGCCCTTTTTCTTTGACCGTCTTACAGTAGTTCAGATGATACAGTTCGCCATAAAGGAAACGGTTTTTATGCTGTTCTGTTTTTACTTTCCGTAAGATGTCCGCCAATGTGTCACAGAAATCAACGGTACGGACTTTACTGCGTTTTGTCGTGCCGACTTCGTGCTTATGCCTTGTGCCATTGTACCGCATACTGCGTCTTACGGTTAGATACTGCTCGTCAAGGTTGATGTCCTGCCAAGTCAGACCGCAGACCTCTCCGATACGCAAGCCTGCATAGTAGGCTATCTGCACCGCAAGCAACGCAGGGTGTTTCTTTTGGGTTAAGAAGTCCGTCAGTTTTTGGTATTCCCCGTGTGTAATGGTAGGAACAGGAACAATATCTTCTTCGCTGTCCGAGAAAATATCTGTTTCCTCTTTTCTGCCACGCAACTTCACATACTGCATCGGGTTAAAGGTTATCAGCCTTTTCGGAAATACAGCAAAACGAAATGAATTTTGCAGTACCGCCGAGAATTGCAGCATATAGCCTTTACTCATCGGCTTTGAAGTTGTACCGCCAGGATTTATCCCTCCGTAACTCATCAGGTCGATAAACGACTGTAAATGGTCGGCAGTCACGGTTTTCAGTTTTCGGCTGCCAATGGGATATTTTTTAATCTTTTTGACTGCCGCCATATATGCCATAACCGTACCGTTGCTAAGGCTGCCGGGCTTCAGTTCTTCCTCTACCCACATATCCAGCATTTCGCCAACCGTGATGTTTTCGGCTTTCCCGACAAACTTCTTTTCCTCATAGTCAGCGATTGCTTTTCTGAGCAGGGCTTCTGTTTCAGACT
>ENA-OPWC01001255-OPWC01001255.1-human-gut-metagenome-genome-assembly--contig:-NODE-1255-length-17524-cov-6.391894_pt1 | contig 17524 bp, 18 predicted proteins | sample MGYA00241504_ERZ502000 | MGnify/ENA primary metagenome ERZ502000 (study PRJEB25962, sample SAMEA2042005) | human gut metagenome | biome: human gut; feature: human-associated habitat; material: faeces...
AATGCGGATCTGGGGATCCACACCGGACAATCTACGATGCTTTTGGCTTTGTTCTTTGTAATTATGACTGTATGTCCGCATTTAGCAAATCAGTTTTCACCGGTATTGGGAATGCTGTTAAATATTGCGGCACTGGCTGTGTTGATTCTGTTCGGATGCCATAATCCATTCATGTTTAATCAATCTACATTGGTTCTTGGGTATCTGCTGCTATATGGTTATGATGTTACGGGAAAAAGCTATCAGATGCGATTAGTCGGAATGGCTTTAGGTGCAGCACTTACCTGCTTCGTATTTTATCGAAATCATAAAAACAGAACTTATAAAAGAAATCTGAAAGATCTGATACAAGAATTTGATATCACTTCTTCCAGAACAAAATGGCAGATATGTCAGATTTTATGCGTACCGATTGTCCTTTGCATTGCAGAACTTTGTAATATGCCACGTGCAATGTGGGCTGGTATTGCGGCCATGTCCGCGATTTTGCCGTTTATGGAAGATATGCACTACAGAGTCCGTAAAAGGATTGTCGGAAATATTGCAGGTGTTATATGTTTTACAGTATTATATTTTCTGCTTCCTTCGTCAATCTATGCATATATAGGAATTCTTGGTGGAATCGGTGTAGGATTTTCAGCACAATATGGCTGGCAGGCAGTATTTAACACATTTGGTGCTTTAGCCATTGCTGCAGAGACTTATGGACTACAAGGAGCGGTTAGTCTTAGAGTGATTCAAAATGTTTTTGGTGTTGTGTTTGCTTTAGCATTTTGTGTTATATTTTATTGGTTTATGTCTAAAAAAAAGGAAAGTGAGGTGACCGTACATGCAGAGTGAAGTGAATCAGGAAGAAAATTTGAATAGAATTATTACGGTTCCTAATCTTCTTTCTTTTTTTCGGCTTTGTCTGATTCCGGTAATTATATGGAGTTATTGTGTAAAGAAAAATCCTCTGTTAGCTGGTGAAATCTTATTGCTGTCTGGGCTTCCCGATATGTTCTGGTAAAGACTTGGACCATGGCAGAAGCTCTGTTAGAAAATCAGTTTTTTTATCCTCCACATGTTTAGGGATTTCTCTGAGCAGATGTCGAACTTTCCTATTATATAAGAAAATTCCGCATAGCCGCTGATGATAATGAGCTACATATCTTCCCGGATTTTTCTCAGCGCCGAGCAGACTTCCAGTCCAAGTTCTTCCCCCAGGATCCTACCTTCCATCCTTTCTTTTCTGTCATACCCTGCTGTAAGTATAGCATAGACTTTTGTTTCCGGCATTAAAAATTCCATCGACATCCGTTTCTGCACACGGTATAATAGGTATCATATAAAGAAAAAGGAGGTTGTTTTCTTATGTTATCCTGCACCTACGAAGTAGTCGCCATCGATGGTGATTACGCGCATTTACGCCGCAATGACATCGAACCGGAGGACAATGAAACGAAACTGGTTGCCCGCGCGCTGCTGCCGCCGGAAATTATGGAGGGCAGTATTTTGAAATACGAGATGCTGCAGTATGAAATCATTGGCTGATGCTGTTTTTCCGGCCGAGGTGTTTTCTCTCCCGCTCTTTCATGGCATCTCGGAAACCGGGCGGGCGGCTCTTGTTTCGAGCGGGTGGCTGCGGACGTGTTCGTTTGAGAAAAACCAGACCATTTATCACATGGGTGACCGCGTGTCCGAACTGGGGATTGTGCTGTCCGGCAGCGTTTTCGTGGAGAATACGGATCTCTGGGGCAACCGCAGTATCTTAAGCAAGATCACCCCCGGCCAGGTATTTGCCGAAACGTATGCCTTCTGTCGGGAGCCGATGATGGTGAATGTCACGGCAGCCGAAGCCTCGACGGTTCTCTTTTTCAATCTTCGAAACCTCGACCAGACCGCCGATGGTGATGATGCATGGCTGTCCCAGCTTCGCAGTAACATGCTCCGCATCTCCATGCAGAAAAATCTTACCCTCTCCAACCGCATTTTCTGCACTACACCAAAGACGATCCGCGAGCGCGTGCTGGTCTACCTCGCCGCGCAGTCTGCCAAAACCGGCGCCGACACCTTTACGATCCCCTTCGACCGCCAGGGCCTCGCCGACTACCTGAACCTCGACCGGAGCGCCCTCTCCAAAGAACTCGGAAAAATGCAGAAAGAGGGAATCCTCGAATTTCATAAAAACAAATTTACGCTGCGTCATCCGTCTCTCTAGGCGGTACCGCAGCGTAAATTTTTTACCGTTTCATCGTTTCAAATGCTTATTTTTCATAAATGAATATACACAAAAAGTATTTTTCCGTGGTTATAACCACATACTTTTCCTGTTATATCCGATATTCTGTACGTGTAAATTATGAAACTTCGCGCAGATCTGTTTTTCCCTCTGCGCTTAACCCCTCGGAAATACCCTACAGGAGGAACTATTTTTATGGAACAGAATATGTTTTGCTACCAGTGTCAGGAAACTGCCGGCTGCTCCGGCTGTACAAAATCCGGTGTCTGTGGAAAGCGCCCGGAGACAGCGGCGCTGCAGGATCTGCTGATCTGGACGACGAAAGGACTTTCCGCCGTGACGACACAGCTCCGCCGCGAAGGAAAAACCGTCGATGCCAGCGTCAATCATCTCATCACCGAAAACCTGTTTACGACCATCACAAACGTGAACTTTGATGATGATACGATCCGCGCACGAATTGAGGCAACGCTTGAGACCAAAGCGCTTCTCGCTCAGCTTGCCGACTGCTCCGCTCTGCCGGAAGCCGCCCTCTGGAACGGCACAACCGATGAGTTTGCCGCAAAAGCAGTAACCGTCGGCGTACTTTCCACGGAAAATGAGGACATCCGCTCTTTACGCGAGCTCATCACCTACGGTCTGAAAGGACTTGCCGCGTACACCAGCCATGCCAATGTTCTCTTAAAAGAAAACGAGGAAATCGATGCCTTCCTGCAGCGTGCTCTCGCCGCAACGCTCGACGATTCCCTCTCCGCAGAGGAACTGACGGCTCTCGCACTCGAGACCGGCTCCTACGGCGTGCAGGGAATGGCACTGCTCGATGAGGCCAATACTTCCGCTTACGGCAATCCGGAGATCACCACCGTCGATCTCAGTGTCGGCACCCGCCCGGGTATTCTCGTCTCCGGCCATGATCTGCGCGACCTCGAGATGCTGCTCGAGCAGACCGTGAACACCGGCATCGATGTTTACACCCACTCCGAAATGCTGCCTGCACACTACTATCCGGCGTTCAAAAAATATGAACATTTTAAGGGAAATTATGGTAACGCCTGGTGGAAACAGAAAGAAGAATTTGAAGCCTTCAACGGCCCGATTCTGATGACGACGAACTGTATCGTGCCGCCGAAGGACAGCTACAAAAACCGTATTTACACAACCGGAGCGGTTCGTTATCCGGGATGCCCGCACATCGACGGCGTCATCGGTGAGACAAAAGATTTCTCTCTGCTCATCGAACAGGCAAAGCACTGCGCACCGCCGACGGAACTCGAGCAGGGAACCATTGTCGGAGGCTTCGCCCATGCACAGGTACTCGCCCTGGCAGACCAGATCGTCGATGCCGTGAAATCCGGCGCGATCAAAAAATTCGTTGTCATGGCTGGATGTGACGGCCGTGCAAAGAGCCGCAGCTATTACTCTGATTTTGCACAGGCACTGCCGAAAGACACCGTGATTCTGACCGCCGGCTGTGCAAAATACAAATACAACAAGCTGAACCTCGGCGACATCAACGGCATTCCGCGCGTCCTCGATGCCGGCCAGTGCAATGATTCCTACTCTCTTGCCGTGATTGCACTGAAATTAAAGGAGGTCTTCGGCCTCGACGATATCAACGATCTGCCGATCATCTACAATATTTCCTGGTACGAGCAGAAAGCTGTGATTGTTCTTCTGGCACTGCTGTCGCTTGGTGTCAAGAACATCCACCTCGGCCCGACACTCCCGGCATTTTTAAGCCCGAATGTTGCAGCTCTTCTCATTGAAAACTTCGGCATCGCCGGAATCGATACCGTTGAAAACGATATGGAATTGTTTTTCGGGAAATAAAGAAAACCCCTTGCTTTCTTTCATTTTTCCACGTATACTGTATATGTTCAGACAAAAATATCTTTGAATTTGGGCATATCAGAAAACGGACCTCAGATTCCATTTCTATACACGCCCGACACTGATGAGTCATCTCATCTTAATCACACATTTTTAGAACGTGCCTGGGAATTTTTTCAGACACGTTCTCATTCTATCACGGAGATTTATGAACTATGAGCATCATGAAAAATATCAATAAAGCCAAGGTTATGGTCTTAAAAGATCAGGTTTCCTACCAGGAAGGCCAGATCGTCAGCAAAACACTGGTACAGAATGAATCCGTCAGCATCACCTTATTTGCCTTCGACAAAGGCGAAGAAATCAGCACCCACGAGTCCGGCGGCGACGCCTTCGTCACCTGCCTCGACGGAACCGGTGAAATCACCATCGACGGCGTAAAATACGAACTCCACGAAGGCGAATCCATCGTCATGCCGGCAAAACATCCGCATGCAGTGTATGGCAAAGAGCAGTATAAGATGCTTCTGGTAGTGGTATTCTAACGTATCCTTTTTGAACCAATTATTGATATGCCTGGCAAAATAAGGCAGCATGCCTCAGGATTTCCTGTGATATGCTGCCTTGCCTTTTTATTCATTTACGCCTTTTCTATCAGGCATTCATTCTTTTTGGTCTTTTTATCATAATTAATTCCAACCAGTAGAATATCTCCAATATACGGTTCCAATGATGCAATGTACTTTTTCTCTTTGATCTGATCCGTCTCCACCCACAGATGGGCTATGAGCTCCTCAGCAAATGGGATTCCACAAGACCATACGCCGAGGCGGCGCTCTACCACCATCTCTGGTACGACGAAAAAGGCGGCTATCCGCGCGAGTATACCTATAAAGGCAACGACAACGCCATTCTCTACCAGATCCTCACCTGCGCCGATTGTCTCGGTGCGGCAACCGATTCCGTCGGGCGGCTGATCACCGCGGAACGCGAACAGTTATACCGCGAAGTCTTCGGTAAAAACGTGGAGCTGGTTCTATAACTTTGGTTTCTGTTTATGACATTAATTCGTATATCCGTATATTGTAGTTCTTTTCAAGGTTCTGTCCGTCTCGCGTGGACACATTGTAGAATGCACAAATTTCATTCAGCTCACATGTTCATTTCGTTAATTTATTAATGAACGTGTTTTTTTCAATTTTATGTTTTATGTTAATTTATGTTCATTTATTATTCATCATTTTGTGAACATTAAGTTGACATCATCAAAAGAAAATAGTTTACATTTTGGAAAAAATATACTAAAATAACAGAAACGGTCAAATCTCCGCCAAAAAACGGCGGAGATTTTTCTGGAAAGAAGGGCGAAAAACGTGTTGGAAAGACGATCGAAAAATTTCGAAGGAAATGCGTAGAAAATCCGCCCGAAAAGGTGAAAAACCAAGCATAAATCACAGGGAGGAACTCATACTATGAAAGAAATCATCCAGGGCTTCTACCAGAAGAAACATTTCTGGACCCGCCTGATTCTGGTCATCGCTGCCGTCATCCTGATGGGCTTTGCGCTCTCATGGCTGCTTCTCGTCGATCTCGGCACCGATCCGTGTACCTTGTTAAACCAGACCATCTCCACCCGCCTCGGCATCAGCATCGGAAACTGGCAGGCGCTCTTCAATACCGTCCTGCTCATCTTCGTTATCATTTTCGGCGGCAGAAACTTAGGCTTCGGAACCCTCGCAAACATGTTTCTCGTGGGATATTCCATCGACTTTTTCTCCTGGATCTGGGCGAAAGTCCTTCCGGCAGACCTCTTCACCTCGATGGGTGTGCGAATCGCCGTGCTGATCCCGGCGCTGATCCTGTTTATCCTTGCCGCATCCTTCTATATGGATGTTGATATGGGAACTGCACCGTACGACGCAGTATCCTTCATTATCTCCACCCACCTGCCGAACGTTTCGTTCCGTGTGATCCGCATCGTCTACGACTTCGTTGTCACCGCGATCGCCGTTCTGCTCGGCGGAAAACTCGGCATTGTTACCGTGCTGATGGTTATTACCCTCGGTCCGGTCATTGAATGGCTGGGAAATATCATGAAACAGCATCTGAATATTTTTGATGACTGAAATCATTGCTTTTCCGCGCTTTCTATACTACAATAGAACTACCAGATGATCTTTTTTCTAAAAGAAAAGCCTGCCTCCGGGACTCACATCTCTGTGGCAGGCTTTTCTTCCCTAAAAATAGCCGAAAAAAGACTCAAAAAGCAGAAAATCATTTATATTAAGGAGGTTTTTCCTATGAGCAACACCCCAAACCCTGTTTACGAAAAACTGATGAAATGCTACGAGAGCTTCCGCTCCCAGATCGATTTCCAGCCGGAAGTCGCACTGATTCTCGGTTCCGGCCTCGGTGATTTTGCGAATGATATCCGCGTTACCGCAACCCTCGATTACCACGATATCGAAGGCTTCCCGGTTTCCACTGTTCCGGGCCACGCGGGCCGTTTTATCTTCGGCTACGTCGGCGATGTGCCGGTTGTCTGCATGCAGGGCCGCGTTCATTATTATGAAGGCTATCCGATGACCGACGTCGTTCTCCCGACCCGCCTCATGAAGCTGATGGGCGCAAAAGCACTGTTCTTAACCAACGCCGCCGGCGGCATCAAACAGGGCACAAAACCAGGCTCTCTGATGCTGTTAAACGGCCAGATCGCCTGCTTCGTTCCATCTCCGCTTATCGGGCCGAACATCGACGAGCTCGGCACCCGTTTCCCGGATATGAGCCAGATCTACGACCTTGAATTCCAGAAAATCGCACGAAAAGCCGCAGCCTGCCTTGATATCGACCTGATGGAAGGCGTTTATCTGCAGCTCACCGGCCCGCAGTACGAGTCCCCGCAGGAAATCGCCATGTGCCGCACCCTCGGCGCAGACGCGGTCGGCATGAGCACCGCCTGCGAAGCCATCGCTGCACGCCATATGGGCATGCGCGTCATCGGTATTTCCTGCATTACCAATCTTGCCGCCGGCATCTCCCCGCAGCCTCTGTGCCATGCGGAAGTTCAGGAGGCAGCTGACATGGTTGCACCGCAGTTCAAAAAACTCGTTGCCGCAACGATTCAGGGCATCGCAAAGACACTGTAAACACACAGCGGCCGGGGTCTGTCAAAAAAGCAGGCCCCGGCCGCTGAAAACAGCACGTAAAATAAAGGAGAGATCTTTTTTGAATACACGTTTTTACAACGCCAAAATTCTCGTACTCGACGCTGAAAACCATTTTTCCATCGCCGAAGACGAACTTCATGTCACCGGCGACACCATCACCTATATCGGACCTGGTAGAAAAGCAGATCCAGATGCCGCAGAGACCACTGTCTTCGACCGCGAAATTGACGCCCGCGGCAATCTCCTGATCCCGGGCTTTAAAAACGCACACACGCACACCCCGATGACCTTCCTCCGCTCCTACGCGGACGATCTCCCGCTCCACGAATGGCTCGAGCGCCAGGTCTTCCCGAACGAGGCAAAGCTCGCCGGGGACGACGTTTACTGGCTCAATATCCTCGGCATCATGGAATATCTGACGAGCGGCATCACCTCCAATTTCGACATGTACATCCAGCAGAAAAACAGCATCGCTGCCACGGTCGACACTGGATTCCGCACCGTTCTTACCAGCGGTCTCAACAACTTCGTCGACAGCCCGGAAATTCTCGAAGAGATGTATAACTATGTCAACGAACTCTCCGACCGCACCTCGTATCTGCTCGGTTTCCACGCCGAATATACGACCGGCGGCCCGCTTCTTGAAGCCGTTGCCAAACTCGCCGAAAAATACCATTCCCCTGTCTGGACACACAACGCCGAAACAAAAAGCGAAGTCGAGGGCTGTAAAGAGCGCTGGGGACTCACCCCGACACAGCTGATGGAACGCTTAGGCATGTTCCAGTACGGAGGCGGCGGCTACCACTGCATCTGGATGGAGGACCGCGATTTTGAGATCTTCCGTGACCGGAAACTGACGGCCGTTACCAATCCCTCCTCAAACCTGAAGCTCGCCTCCGGCATCTGCCCGCTGAAGCGTTTTTACGATAACGGCATCAACCTCGCCATCGGCACCGACGGGCCGGCCAGTAACAACTGCCTCGATATGTTCCGCGAAATGTTCCTGACCACCGGCCTTTCCAAAGTCCGCGAGATGGATGCCGCAGGAATCCCGGCCGACGCCATTCTCTACATGGCAACCGCAGGCGGCGCGCACGCCATGCAGCTTACTGACTGCGACCGTCTCGCTGCCGGCAAAAAGGCCGATCTCGTCATGATTGACCTCCATCAGCCGAACATGCAGCCGGAGAATAATCTGATCAAAAACCTCGTTTACAGCGGCAGCAAACAGAACGTAAAGCTTACCATGGTAAACGGTCAAATCCTCTACGAAAACGGCGAATTCCATATCGGCTTTGACCCGGAAGAAATTTATGCAAGATCCAACGCCATTATCCGAAGAATTTCCGGCTCGCATGCAGATAATTAGTGGATTTCACGCAGTTTTTCCTTTGCTTGACATACTTTTTTCTTTTATATTATAATGTAGCCATACACGCAAAAACGCTGTACCTCTTGAAAGGAGAATACTATTATGAAAAAGAAAGTAGTTAGCTTACTGCTTGCAGCCGCCATGACAACTGCTGCACTCGCAGGATGCGGTTCCTCCAACGGCTCCTCTTCCTCCGACGCATCCACAGGCGCCGATTCCACCAGCGCAACTTCCGCTTCTGCTTCCACAGACGGAGAAAAAAAAGACGCCGCAGGTGAGAAAATTGCCATGATCACAGACTCCGGAGATATCACCGACGAATCCTTCAACCAGATCACCTGGGAAACTGTATGCGCCTACGGCGATGCAAACGGCGTAGAGTACGAGTACTACAAACCGGCAGAGGATACCGATGAAGAGCGTATCAACTCCATCGATCTTGCTGTTTCCGAGGGTGCTACCGTTGTTGTAATGCCAGGTTACCTGTTCGGACCTGCCATCGCTGAAGAGCAGGACACCTATCCGGATGTAACCTTCATCGCAGTCGATGTTACCGAAGGTGATATTGTAAAAAACGGCAAAGCTGTTGATCTCGGAAAGAACGTGTACATCTGCTCCTTCGAAGAAGAGCAGGCCGGCTACCTGGCTGGATACGCTGCAGTAAAAGACGGCTACACAAGTCTTGGTTTCCTCGGCGGTATCGCTGTTCCGGCCGTTATCCGTTTCGGTTACGGTTATGTACAGGGTATCAACGCTGCTGCTGAAGAAGACGGCGTAGATGTAAACGTAAAATATTACTATGGCGGCCAGTTCTACGGCGATGACTCCATCACCGCCCGTATGGAGGGCTGGTATGCAGACGGAACACAGGTCGTATTCGCCTGCGGCGGCGGTATCTGGACATCTGCTCTGGATGCAGCTGAGACACACGACGGAAAAGTTATTGGTGTAGACGTTGACCAGCGTTCCAAAATCGGCGAGCGCTGCCTGACTTCCGCTATGAAAGGTCTTCCAAGCGCCATCAACAACGCTCTGGATTCCTACTTCAGCGGAAACTTCTCTGAACTTGGCGGAACTGCTCAGCAGCTTGGACTGAAAGACGGAGATTACATCGGCCTTCCTACCGATTCCGAATCCTGGGGATTCACAACCTTCACACAGGATCAGTATGAAACTGTACTGGCTGGTATCCGCGATGGTTCCATCGAAATCTCCAGCGATACAGAAAATCAGCCGGAAGTAGGTTCTCACGTAACCGTTGATTACATCAGCTAATGTGCATACTGTTTCTGTAACAATATGCCTTTTGGGGAAGAGAATATTATTTCTCTTCCCCTTTTTTTCTGTCACACAAAATGCTATACTAGACATAATGAAAGCCCGCAGTTCTGCCCTGTTTTCCATGCCTTCGGCAGTCCTGCAAAACCACGCTTGAAAGGGAATATGTATATGGAAAATGAGTACATTATTGAGATGTTGAACATCACCAAAGAATTCCCGGGTATCAAGGCGAACGACAACATTACGTTACAGCTCAAAAAAGGAGAAATCCATGCTCTGCTTGGAGAAAACGGTGCAGGAAAATCAACCCTGATGAGTATTCTTTTTGGTCTGTATCAGCCTACCTCCGGAATCATCAAGAAGAATGGGCAGGAAGTCCATATCAACACGCCGAACGACGCCAACGATCTCAACATCGGTATGGTGCACCAGCACTTTAAGCTGGTCGAATGTTTCTCGGTTCTCGACAACATCATCCTCGGCGTAGAGCCGACCAAAGGCCTTTTCCTCGAGAAAAAGAATGCCCGTGCAAAAGTCATGGAGCTGAGCGAGAAATACGGTCTGATGGTCGATCCGGACGCTCTGATCTCAGATATCACCGTCGGCATGCAGCAGCGTACCGAAATTCTGAAAATGCTCTACCGTGACAACGAAATTCTAATCTTCGACGAGCCGACCGCGGTTCTGACGCCGCAGGAAATCGACGAGCTGATGAAGATCATGAAGAACCTCGCAAAAGAAGGAAAATCCATCCTCTTCATCACCCATAAACTCAACGAGATCATGGAAGTTGCCGACCGCTGTACGATTCTCCGCAAAGGAAAATACATCGGAACCGTCAACATCAGCGAAACTTCCAAAGAAGAGCTCTCCCGCATGATGGTCGGAAGAAACGTCAGCTTCTCCGTCAACAAAAAGCCGTCAAAACCGGGCGACACCGTTCTGAAAGTAGAGCACATGACCGTACCGAGCAAGGTGCACGGAAACAACGCCGTCAAAGATGTTTCCTTTAATGTAAGAAAAGGCGAGATTGTCTGCATCGCAGGTATCGATGGAAACGGCCAGTCCGAGTTCGTTCAGGGCCTCACGGGACTGGAAAAAGTATCCGGCGGTAAAATTCTGTTCAACGGACAGGACATCACGAAAGCTTCCATCCGCGACCGCTCCAAGATGGGCATGAGCCACATCCCGGAGGATCGCCACAAGCACGGTCTGGTGCTGGATTACACGCTGGCCGACAACATGGTTTTGCAGCGTTACTGGCAGCCGGAATTTGAATCCTTCGGCTTTATCAAATCAAAAGCCGTGCGCGAATATGCCGAGCGCCTGATCGAGCAGTACGATGTCCGCAGCGGCCAGGGTCCTGTGACCATCACCCGCAGCATGTCCGGCGGAAACCAGCAGAAAGCGATCATCGCGCGTGAGATCGACAAAGATCCTGATCTTCTCGTTGCGGTACAGCCTACCCGTGGTCTTGATGTCGGAGCCATCGAATACATTCACAGCCAGCTCGTTGCACAGCGCGACAAGGGAAAAGCCGTTCTTCTGGTTTCTCTGGAACTGGATGAGGTTATGGATGTTTCCGACCGTATTCTTGTTATGTACGAAGGAGAGCTGGTCGGCCAGCTGGATCCGAAAACTGTTTCTGTCGAAGAACTCGGTCTCTACATGGCAGGTGCAAAACGGGATCCGGTTCCCGAAGAAGTATAAAAGAGAGGTAAGAAAAGCATGAACGAAAAAACGAAAAACGCTCTTCTGTCCATTGTCGCTTCTCTTGTATGTATTGTGATCGGTCTTCTTGTGGGATTTATCATTTTATACTGCATCAACGCGGAGAACGCAGTGGATGGATTTACACGAATCATCAAAGGCGGCTTTTACTTAAAGCCGAAAGGAATCGGAAGTGAAATCGCTCAGTCCGCTCCCCTGATTATGACCGGACTTTCGGTTGCATTTGCTTTTAAAACAGGTCTGTTCAACATCGGTGCTGCCGGACAGTACACCATCGGTGTCTTCGGCGCCCTGTATTTTGCCATCATCCTCCACATGCCATGGTATGTATGCCTTCTGGCTGCTATGGTCTGCGGAGCCATCTGGGGAGCAGTTCCTGGTATCTTCAAAGCATACTTCAACGTAAATGAAGTTATTACTTCCATCATGTTCAACTGGATTGGTCTTTATCTTGTCAATGAGCTAATGTACAACACCATCCCGGGCATGTATGATCAGAAGACCACACGTACTTACAAATTAAGCTCCGCTTCTCCGAAATCCCTGATTCCGGACTGCGGCATGAACTCCATTTTCCGTACCAGTTCCACAACGATTGCGATTTTCATTGCGATTGCCATTGCGGTCATCATCTACATCGTTCTGAACAAAACAACCTTCGGCTATGAGCTGAAAGCCTGCGGGTTCAATAAGGATGCTGCCAAATACGCCGGCATCAACGAGAAGAGAAACGTTGTTCTCTCCATGACCATCGCAGGTGCGCTTGCCGGAATCGGTGCAGGCCTCTACTTCCTCTCCGGTGCATCCGAGTGGAACCCGCAGGTATCGACAGCACTCCCGGCCATCGGATTTAATGGTATCCCGGTTGCGCTTCTTGCACTTAGCAACCCGATCGGCGTTATCTTCGCTGCTCTCTTCGTTGCTCATATTTCTGTCGGCGGTGCTTACCTGCCTACGAAATATTATCAGCCGGAGATCGCGGACCTGATCGTTGCCGTTATCATTTACCTTTGCGCATTCGTTACCCTGTTCAAGGGCATCGTTGCAAACCTGTTCAAGAGCAAAAAAGAGCAGAAAGCAAATGCCAATGCAGACAACGGAAAGGAGGAGAAGAAATAATGTTCCTTTTAATTAAATTTACCTTACTGTACGCCGTTGTTCTGATGCTCGTTGCGATGGGCGGTATGTTCTCCGAGCGAAGCGGTGTCATCAACATCGCGCTGGAAGGAATCATGGCGATCGGCGGCCTTGCCGGTGTCTTCGTCCTGGTTCTGTTCCCGGACCTCCCGGCTCCTGCACTTGTGGCACTTTCCATTCTGGCGAGCGCCGTATCCGGTATGATCTACTCTCTGCTGCTTGGCTTCTCCGCCATCACACTGAAAGCAGACCAGACGATCGGCGGAACCGCGCTGAACATGCTGGCTACTGCCATTGCCATCGTCCTGGTAAAAGCATTCAACAACGGCTCGGATGTCGGAAACGGTGCAGCTTCCGCAAAGCTGAACTACACCAACGCCGCTTTCATTTACAAGATCGGACCATTTACCGTGAACATCTTCCTGTTCATCGGCATCATCCTTCTGATCTGCAGCTACGTGTTCCTCTTCAAAACGAAATGGGGACTGCGCCTGCGTGCCTGCGGTGAGCATCCACAGGCAGCCGACTCTGTTGGTATCAACGTATACCAGTGGAGATACACCGGTGTTATCATCTCCGGTGCACTCGGCGGTATCGGCGGATTTGCCTACATCGTTCCGTCCGTTACCACCTGGAACTTCGAAGTCGGCGTAGCCGGTGCCGGATTCCTTGCCCTCGCTGTTATGATCTTCGGTCAGTGGAAACCGTTCCACATTGCCGGAGCAGCCGTATTCTTTGCGGTATTCCGTTCCCTGGCAAACATTGCGGACTCCACCGTCCTCTCCCATCTGGGACTGTCCAAGAACATTTACAACATGATGCCGTTTATCGCATCCATGATTATTCTCGCCTTCACATCCAAGAATTCCCAGGCTCCGAAAGCCGAAGGTATTCCATACGATAAGGGCGCAAGATAATATGTAACTATTCAGAGCCATGTGAAATGGAAGAAAAAATTGCGAATCATGCTTGCATGAATGAGCGGTTTTTTCTGGAATTTCATATGGCGAGCAGCCACATCGAGATGCAGCGCAGCGGAATCGAGATGTGGCTCTGAATAGTTACAATTTTTAAAGGCAGAGCCGTTAAATCCGAACTGTGTTTTTTCGGCTCTGCCTTTTCTCTATCATTCTAATTTATTTTTCATCAAAGAAAGGAAAAAATTATGCTGAACACCAAATTATTTGACCACACTATCTTAAAAGCAGACGCAACCGAAGCACAGGTTGCAAAGATCTGCGACGAGGCACTTGCACATGATTTTGCTTCTGTCTGCGTCAATCAGTACTACACCAAATTCGTTGCTGAAAAGCTCAAAGGATCTGACGTCAAAGTCTGCACCGTTGTCGGCTTCCCTCTGGGCATGTCCGATACCCGTGTAAAAGCGTTTGAGACCCGTGCAGCCATCGAAGACGGTGCACAGGAGGTTGATATGGTCATCAACGTCGGAGCCCTCAAAGACGGCAAATACGACTTCGTACGCTCCGATATCCAGACCTTAAAAGAAGTATGCGGCAAGGACATCGTTCTGAAAGTCATCATCGAGACCTGCCTTTTAACCGATGAAGAGAAAGTAAAAGCGTGCGAGCTCGCAAAAGAAGCCGGCGCTGACTTCGTAAAAACCTCCACCGGATTTTCTACCGGCGGTGCAAAAGCGGCTGATGTTGCCCTGATGAGAAAGACCGTAGGCCCGGATATGGGCGTAAAAGCTTCCGGCGGAATCCACAACGCAGACGAGGCACAGGCTATGGTAGATGCCGGCGCAAGCCGTCTCGGAACAAGCGCAACACTGGCTATCATCGGATAAAAAGGAGTTTCTTATGGATACGATACTGATAGGAATTGCCGGAGGAACCGGCAGTGGAAAAACGACACTGGCAGATAAGCTGGTAGAAAGTTTTGGACGCGATGAAGTGAGCATTCTGCGCCATGACAACTATTACAAACGCCATGACGATATTCCTTTTGAGGAGCGTGCCAAATTAAATTACGATCATCCCGATGCCTTTGATACCGACCTGTTATGCCAGCACATTCTCGAGCTGAAAGCCGGAAAATCCATCGAGATGCCGGTTTACGATTATGCCATGCATAACCGCTCGGATAAAACGATTCTGGTCCATCCTGCCCCGGTTATCGTGCTCGAGGGCATTCTCCTCTTCGTTGAGAAGGATCTCTGCGATCTGATGGACATCAAAGTCTTTGTCGATACCGATGCGGACGTGCGGATTCTCCGCCGGATCCTGCGCGATGTAAAAGAGCGCGGCCGTTCCCTGGACAGCGTTGTAACGCAGTACCTGACGACCGTAAAACCGATGCACGAGCAGTTCGTAGAGCCGAGCAAGCGCCGTGCCGACGTGATCATCCCGGAGGGCGGACAGAACACCGTTGCTCTTGAAATGCTGATCGAGCGGGTGCGTAAGCATCTGAATCTGGTGCAGAACCAGTAAACATCCGTTTATCGCTATAAAAATCTGCAAAAAAAGAACGAGGACTGAATTTTCTCTTTTTCCGTCCTCGCTCTTTTTATTTTTCCCTTACAGATGTTCCAGCATTCCCTGCAGCCAGATCTGGCCTTTGAAACGTCTTCCCACTTCCGGTACTCCAAATAAATCCTTTTCGTTGATACAGATGTCTATCGGCACATCGTTGCAGACGAGGCCGAGCTCATACACCCGCTCGCCCGTTACCGCGTTCTTCGTTGTATTCATCTCCGTAATTTCACCCATCACGCTGTACTGGTCACATTCGAGACCGCTCGGCATAAAAAAGCTATCTACAATAGAAAAGACATCTTCCTTCGTCAGACGCTGGGAAATCATGGCATATGTGTCAATATCATCCATGGTGAGACTTTCCATCGCATCCTCATCCCCGTTTCTGGCAGCCGAGATCAGTGAATTCTTCTGCTGCGTGCTGCGACGCTCCTTCTCGACCTGTTCCGGGTCTTTCTGGATCGGAAGCAGAATTGTTCCTTCCGCTGCAAGACCGGAGACAGCGGGAGCGGAAGCGGCTGCAGCGCATTTTTCTGTTTCATCTCAAGATATTCCGCTGCATGCGTCAGATAAAAGATCATCGTGATGCCAAGCCGCATATCGTCGCAGGCGCCTGCAAACGATTCCTTATCGACGTGGCGCTCCACCGATACCTCCTCGTAGGAACTGATCTGCCCGCCCTCGAAATAGGGATAATAATATTCCATCTGGAAACGGTTGTTCTCATCAATTTCCCCACAGACCGTGATACCACAGTCATATGCATATTCTTTCGAAAATTCAGCAAAAAGGTGGTGTTCTTCTGTTTCCACAATCTTTTTACGGTCGTAGTTTTCTACTACATCACGAAGAATCTCCTGGAGTTCCTTCGTCGTCTTGATTTTTGAAAATCCAATGGTTTTCAGGTAAGCGTGCATAAGAACACCTCCTCTCATTCCTTTGTATTTCTTATGCGATTAGTGTTTCGGAACCAGTTTCTCTTTTCCGCCCATGTACATACGAAGAACTTCCGGAATGCTTACGGTTCCGTCTGCATTCAGGTTGTTCTCCAGGAATGCGATCAGCATACGCGGCGGAGCAACTACGGTGTTGTTCAGGGTATGTGCCAGGTATTTCTTTCCGTCCTCGCCGTTGACACGGATTTTCAGACGTCTTGCCTGTGCATCACCAAGGTTGGAGCAGCTTCCTACCTCGAAGTATTTCTTCTGACGCGGAGACCATGCCTCAACATCGACAGATTTTACTTTCAGGTCAGCCAGGTCACCGGAGCAGCACTCCAGAGTACGAACCGGGATATCCATGGAACGGAACAGGTCTACGGTGTTCTTCCACAGTTTGTCATACCACATCATGCTGTCTTCCGGTTTGCAGACAACAACCATCTCCTGTTTCTCGAACTGGTGGATACGATAAACACCACGCTCCTCGATGCCGTGTGCTCCTTTTTCTTTACGGAAGCACGGAGAGTAGCTGGTCAGGGTCAGAGGCAGTTTCTCCTCCGGGATGATGCTGTCGATGAATTTACCGATCATGGAGTGCTCGCTGGTTCCGATCAGGTACAGATCCTCGCCCTCGATTTTGTACATCATGGACTCCATCTCAGCGAAGCTCATAACACCGTTTACGACGTTGCCGTGGATCATGAAAGGCGGTACGCAGTAGGTAAATCCGCGGTCGATCATGAAATCTCTTGCATAAGAAAGGATGGCAGAGTGGAGGCGTGCAATGTCGCCCATCAGATAATAGAATCCGTTTCCTGCAACTTCTCTTGCTGCGTCCAGATCGATTCCGTCGAAGGACTCCATAATGTCGGTGTGATACGGGATTTCAAAATCCGGTACAACCGGCTCGCCGAAGCGCTCTGCTTCTACGTTCTCGCTGTCATCTTTTCCGATCGGTACGGAAGGATCGATGATGTTCGGGATCACCATCATGATCTTCTTGATTTCTTCTTCTACTTCTTTTTCTCTTGCAGAAAGAGCCTCGATGCGGGAACCGTCAACAGCTACCTGTTTCTTTACTTCCTCAGCCTCTTCTCTCTTGCCCTGGCCCATCAGTGCGCCGATCTGTTTGGAGATTTTGTTTCTTTTTGCACGAAGTGCTTCTACTTCCTGTTTGATGTCACGGTTTTCTTTATCCAGCTCGATGACTTTATCAACCAGCTCCAGTTTCTGATCCTGGAATTTATTTCGGATATTCTGTTTTACAACTTCCGGGTTTTCTCTTAAAAACTTAATGTCTAACATAATTTCCTCCTAGTAGATCTTATCCCCTCATTTTGGCGGGATTC
>ENA-OPWC01001258-OPWC01001258.1-human-gut-metagenome-genome-assembly--contig:-NODE-1258-length-17505-cov-15.293467_pt1 | contig 17505 bp, 10 predicted proteins | sample MGYA00241504_ERZ502000 | MGnify/ENA primary metagenome ERZ502000 (study PRJEB25962, sample SAMEA2042005) | human gut metagenome | biome: human gut; feature: human-associated habitat; material: faeces...
GAGAAATGCGGAAGAGTGAACAAGTGGAGCCTGGATCGGGTACTGAAAGCAGTACAGATTCAGATGGGAATGGAAGGAGAAGGGCATGACGGCAGAGGAATATAGAAATTATCTGGAGCAGGATTTCAGTGACGTAGATATCAATGAAATGACTGATCTACGGATGATAAAAGCAGACAGAAATAAATCGCTTCAGGAACGGAGAGATATTTTCCTGAATAAAGTAGGAAATCCATATTTGGTCCGGATCGGTAATATGAAAGTAAAAGTCAGATTTGCCAATAACGGTATATCTATGGAGCAGGCATTTGAGAATATGCTTCTGAGTGTCTGAAAAAGTACTGGCAAGATTGAGGGGACTGTGTTAGAATGTCGGTAAGGACAAATTATGCAGCCCCCTTTTATTACATGGATTTTCTGACGTAATAAAAGGAGGTAAGATATGTATCAGAATATCAATAAAATCTATCATGCCGCCATCTATGTCAGATTATCTAAAGAAGATGGCGATATTTCCAGTTCAGCAAAACTGGAAAGTAACAGCATTTCTAACCAGAAAGCTTTGATTCTGGATTTCCTGAAAGACAAAAAAGATATAGAAGTTGTTTCAGTCCGAGTTGATGATGGCTACTCAGGCTCTAATTTTGATCGTCCTGCATTCCAGGCAATGCTGGAAGATATCCGGCGTGGGATTGTAGACTGCGTAGTGGTAAAAGATTTATCACGATTTGGAAGGGAATATATTGATTCCGGGAAGTATATCGAGAGATTATTCCCGGCTCTTGGTGTGCGTTTTATTGCCATCAATGACAATTATGACAGTCTCAAGGGAAAGAATCAGGCAGACGAAATTATTATCCCATTTAAGAATTTAATCAATGATGCTTATTGCCGTGACATTTCTATTAAGATCAGGAGTAATCTTGAGATTAAGAGGAAAAAAGGTGAGTGTGTGACTCCGTTTGTAGCTTTTGGATACAGGAAGACAAAGACAGATAAGCATAAATTAGAGATTGATCCATCTGCAGGCAGTGTAGTACAAGATATTTTTAAGATGAAGCTGCAGGGAATGAGTCAGGATGCGATCGCTAATCGTTTAAATGAACTGGGTATTCTTTCCCCATTTGAGTATAAAATCAGCAACGGCAGTCGTTATGAAACAGGCTTCCGGCAGAAAGAACAGGCACTTTGGAGTTCCGTTACCGTCCGCAGGATACTGGAAAACGAGGTTTATATCGGAAACCTTGTGCAGGGAAAAAGGACGACACCGAATCATAAAGTGAAGCAGACTTATGTGAAACCGGAAGATGACTGGATCCGGATTGAGAAAAATCATGAGCCATTGGTGAGTGACCGTGATTTTGAAATTGTTCAGAGACTTCTGGGCATGGATACACGTACTTCGCCTGACCAAAAGCAAGTATATCTGTTATCCGGAATTGCTGTATGTGCGGATTGTGGTGCACCTATGACAAGAAAGGTTTCTACTGTGGCAGGGAAAAAATATGCTTATTATCTATGTTCCGCAAATAAAGAAACAAAACGCTGTTCTAGTCATAGAATACCGGAAAAGGATCTGGAAGATGCCGTACTGGTGATGCTGAAACAGCATATCCAGAATATCCTGCACCTGAAAAGAGTCCTGGAATTTGTTGGTACTGTGCCATTTCAGGAGATCAATATGAAGAAGCTGCAGGACAGGCTGGAGAAGAAAAAACAGGAGACAGAACGTTGTAAGGAGTTACGGATGATGCTCTATTCGGATATGAAAGAGGGCATTGTATCAAAAGAAGACTATGTAGAGCTTCATGCAGCCTATGGAAAGAGGCTTAGAAATGCGGAAGAGAGTATCCGTGCAATCCAGAAAGAAATGGATAGTGAGCTGGAAAAAGCAGACAATGCCAATACCTGGCTGGATTATTTTGTGAAATATCAGGATATTGAAGAACTGTCCCGCACAGTGGTGGTAGAACTGATCAGGAAAATCAGAGTATATGATAAAAAGAATATAGAGATCACTTTTGATTTTGATGATTGTTATCAGACATTGCTGAATCAATTACCGGCTATGGGAGTTGATACGGTAGTAGATGATGATAATAATCTGCAGGTCAAGGTAAAGGAGGTTGTATAAAATGGCACGAAAGAGTAGGAAAAACATTCCGGAAGTAGTCGGCAGTGCAACCGTCCAGACAGAGGTGAGAAGACCATTCCGGGCAGGATTGTATGCCAGAATTTCAATGGAAACAGAAGAAACATTAGAAAGAGGGACGATAGAAACCCAGGTGGAATTGATGAAAAACTTTGTAGCAGATACGGAAGATATTTCGGTTGCGGAAGTTTATAAGGACTCAGACTATTCAGGTACAAATTTTGACCGTCCTGGATTCGTACAGATGATGGAAGATATCAAGCATGGAAAAATCAATTGTGTTATTGTAAAAGATTTGTCCAGACTTGGAAGAAATTATGTCGAAACCAGCAACTATATTGAACGAGTATTTCCGTTTTTTCATGTAAGATTCCTGGCTGTGACAGATGATTTCGATTCCTTCAGAGAGGGTGTGGATCTTACAGTTCCACTGAAGAATATTATCAATGAGTTCTATTCGAAAGACCTTGCCAAAAAGAGCAGCAGCGCAAAAAAAGCTCTTTGGAAAAAAGGAAAATTTACAAGTGCCTGGGAACCGTATGGTTACAGAAAGTCAGAAGAAGACCATCATCAGCTGATCGTTGATGAAGAAGCTGCAGAACATTTGAAAAGTATATTTTCTATGTATATGGATGGCAGGAACTATAGTGATATTGCAAGACAGCTCAATAAAGATGGAGTTTTATCGCCGACTTTACAGAGAAAATTCTATAAAACCGGTGAGAAGCCGCTTCCGGAGTCAAAACCCTGGAACAATTATGAAGTGAAACGAGTTCTTCAGGATGTTCATTGCACAGGTGATTCTGTATTTGGAAAATATCAGCAAAGTGTTTTCCAGGGAAATAAACAGAGAAATCGACCAGAGAGTGAATGGGTGCATGTGGAGAACACGCATGAAGGGATTATAGATAGAGAGTTGTTTCAACAGGTACAATCTAAAATCCAGGAATATACGGAAGCTTATAAGAAGAAACATCAGCAGAACAATGGGGCTATTAGAAACCATAATTTCTATACAGGAAAGATATGGTGCGGAGGCTGTGGCAACCGCATGACGTTGTCCAGAGAAAGAAATGGCACATTCTTTTATATCTGCGGAGCCAATACTAACCATAAATCCGGAGGAAAGCAATGCAAAGGGCACAGAGTCAGAAAAGAATATGTGGATGACGATGTTCTTCGCCTGATCCAAACGCATATGAAAACCGTATTGGATACAGAAAAAATGATTCAGAAAATGAATGCAGCTTCCAAAAATCAGACACAGTACCTGCTTTTGGATAAAGAGGTGGGAAAACTTCGACGGGAACTAAGCCGTATCAGTAAGCGTAAATCGGATTTATATGAAGACTATTCCGAACGTTTGATTACAGAAGAAGAATACATACAGTTTTCTCGGATCTATTCCAATGAAATTGAGAATATCAAGAGCCGTCTGGACACAGTATTGGCGGCACAGGTTCGGTATTCCCAGGATTACCACATTGAAGAAGGCTGGGGAAATGTGATACATACTTATATGTCAAAGCGTAAGCTGACAAAAGAAATGGCAGATGCCTTTGTGGATTCAATTATTATCCATGGTAAGTATGATTATGAGATCAAGCTGGTATATGACGATCAGTTTGCAGATTTACAGAAACTAAAGAAAGAGAAGGAGGCGCAGTCAAGATGACAGATCTTAGAAAAACAGCTGTTTACATCCGTTTGTCTGCAGAAGATGACAATGTAGATGGCAGAGCCAAAAAAGAGAGCGACAGTGTAACTTCTCAGAGAATTCTGTTAAAATCATTTGTAATTGATGAGCTGGGTGTAGTTGAGTCGGATATTCTGGAATATGTGGATGACGGTGTCAGCGGTACTCATTTTAAAAGGCAGGGATTTCAACAGCTGCAGGATGACATGAAAAGCGGAGAAATCGGCTGTGTAGTTGTGAAAGACTTTTCCAGATTTGGAAGAGACTATTTGGAAGTTGGATTTTATATTGAATATATTTTTCCACTTCTACAGATTCGATTTATTTCGATTAATGACAGCTATGACAGTGCAGCAAGTAGCGGAATGACTGGTGGAATGAATGTAGCATTGCAGAATCTGGTATACAATATGTATAGCCTGGATTTGTCCAAGAAAATTTCATCAGCATTGCAGACAAGAACGAGAAATGGTACACGCCTTCCGGTAAATGCCAGATATGGCTATAAAAAAGGAAAAGATGGAAGGCTGGAAGTAGATCCAGAGGCTGCAAAAGTCGTGAAAATGATTTTTCGGATGGCAGCGGAAGGAACAAGTTTTGCGGATATTACAAGGGAATTGAACGGACAGGCGATTGCCACTTGTGATGAGCAGAAATTATCAAGAGGGGATCAGGTGCAGTTCCAGAGGTTTGACACGATCAAAAAGAAACACTGGAGCCCTACGACAGTAGCGGCAATTGTCCGGGATGAGATTTATATTGGAACCAGAATCTGGGGAAAAACACGTTGCAGTATGCATACCGGTCATAAAGCAGTTCTGAATGATGAAACAGAATGGGTTCGCCTGGAAAATCATCATACGGCAATTATAGACAGGGCATTGTTTGAAAAAGCAAATGAAATGCATCCGAAAAAGAAGAGAAGTGTTGCGGAATCACGTACCAATTTTACTCTGGAAAGACGTAAAAAACAGCCGGCATTGTTGCTATGTGCTAACTGCGGGCATTCTCTGCTAAAAGAAACAGAGCATTTGCTGAAATGTTCAGATGCCCGAACCAATGGAGATCCTGTGTGTCGAAGTCTGGTGATCCGGCGGGAACCGTTGGAGGAGAATATCCTTGGGCTTGTTCATCAGTATGCAGCGTCAATGTTGGAAAAAGAAAAGAAAGTATCTTCCAACAGGCAATGCGACGACAAAGAGATCAATACCGCAGAATTGCAAAAACAGAGCCGACAGTTGACCTCGGAAAAGATGAAACTCTATGATGATTACAAAGATGGTCGTATAGATCGTGATTCGTATAAGCAGAGAGCAGGAAAGATAAGTGTACAGCTGGAGGAAATAAAACGAAAGATAGAAGATGCGGAGAATAGTAAAAAGCTTCTTGAACAAAATGAACTTTCTGATAAAATAAAACTAAAAGATTTCTTGGGAATTCAGAAGTTCGATACAGAGAAGCTGCGTGAGATTATCAAGGTGATCCGTGTTCATAGTCAGGATGAAATCGAAATCGAATGGAATTTTGACGATATTTTTTCAGAATAGAGGTAACTTGAGCAGGACAAGAATGACTTACCAGAAGATAATAAAGGTGCTGGGACTACCTGATGGAAGCGTCAGATAGTCTTCGGCAGAAAAAAATAAAATTTTTTTTGTCCTATACTTGACACATCCACATGTGCTTCGGCATACCTTTTGTACCCGGATGTCAGAGCGTGGAATGAATCCTAAAACGCTGCAATATCTCATGGGACATGCCGACATCACGGTGACTTTAAATGTGTACACCCACGCATCTTACACTAAAGTTGCAGATGAAATGGCACAAATAACCGCTGTTTAAGCGGGTTGCAGGTACATTTTGTTTACACCAATTTTACACCAAATGACTGTAAAAATACGAAGAATTATGAAGAATTGTGCCAAGATACGGTAAAAAGTAATATGGCAGAAACATATATCAACGGGAATGAATAAGTGCCTACAAACCCAGATAAATCAAGGGTTTATAAGGAATTGCAAGCCCTTGTGGAAACGAAAAAGAGGAGAAAAACCAACATGATAAAAATATTATTCATCTGCCACGGCAACATCTGCAGATCGCCGATGGCAGAGTTTGTGTTAAAGGATATAGTAGAAAAGCGTGGTCTCACTTCCAACTTCGAGATCGCTTCCGCTGCCACCAGCAACGAAGAAATCTGGAGCGGCACCGGCAACCCGGTCTATCCGCCGGCACAGGCGGAGTTGAGGAAACATGGGATTGGAAAAACGGTATATACAAACTTTTCTGAAAAACGAGCAAGGCAGGTAACAAAAGAAGATTACAGATATTATGATTATCTGCTCTGTGCAGATGCAAACAACATCAAAAACACCATACGCATCACGGGACCGGATGTCGATGGCAAGATAAAACTGCTTTTGGACCTTGCTACGGATCCCAAAAGAAAAGGAAAATCCATTTCAGATCCATGGTATTCCGGCAGGTTTGACGAGACCTACAGAGATGTTGTTTCCGGTTGTGAGGGACTGCTCGCATACCTTAAAGAAACAGGACGGATTTCATAAAAACACAGGGAAAAATATGAAAAAACAGTGTCAATGGTATCAGAATATCATCGACACTGTTTTTTCGTTCATGACAATAGGTTTAGTCACCTCACAACGCGTACTTTCTATCACTGATAATAATTTCGTATATTTTCGTGAAAAGTCAATACCCGAATAATATATAAATATACATATAAAAAATTAGTGAAAAAGACGAAAAAAGACAAACAACACAAAAATATCTTGTTTGAAATGCCGGAAAAATGTATGATGTCAATGTACGAAATAAAACGAAAATTTTAAGAGGGGAGAAAAGTATGTATAAGACCGGTTAGAAAACGCAGTCGTTGGCTACGGATATGTGGAGAAATCAAAAATGGGGGAATTAAAAAAATGAAAAATAAGAACATTTTGAAGAAGACCGCTAAGAAGTCAATTAGCTGGCTTTTAATTTTAGGAATGCTGATAACGTTACCACAGACACCGGGAGCGGTATCTGCAGCGGCAGCAGGACTGAAAACAGAGACCGAAACAGTGCATGCAGAAGAGGTGGAGACAGAGACCAGAGTTATGAATGCCAACGAGGCAGAAACAGAGACCGAAGAGGTGGAGACAGAGACCGAGACAGTGCATGCAGAAGAGGCGGAGACAGAGAATGCAACAGTGCATGCGGAAAATGCTGTGACAAAGACAGATCTGACGGTTCACTTCAAAAATGAAAATAACTGGGATAAAGTATATGTAAAATTTGGTGCAGGCGACAGCTGGGCAGCTGTTAAAAATTTTGAGTACTGCAAAAATTATGACTATGGCGGACTGTTAAAAGAAAACAGTAAGAATAAAGGCTGGTATAGCTTTAAGGTTGAAAAAGATGATGCGTTGGATCTGAATGGATTATTTAATGCTGGTGCATGGGGTGACGATAATCAGACAGAAAACTTCAAGATCGAAATTACATCCGAAACTATGGAAGTATGGATCACAGGCAAGACTGTCAGTGAAGAAAAACCAGAAAGCTGGGCTATTGGTGAGACAGTCAGTGCACCGGTTGATGTGACTCCTGTATCAGGTGTAGAGAGCCCTGTGCTTGGAAAAGACAGTTCTGTGACGTTTAATTATGAGATATCTGCAGATAAGCTAGGAACAGAAAAGCTTTATCTTATGGGTTCACTTACAGACTGGACAGATGGATATGAGATGACAGATGAAGATAAAGATGGTATTTATTCCATTACCGTTTCAGATAAGCCTGCTGGAATTTATGAATATAAATTCAAGTATGGCAGTAACTGGGTGACAGATCCGGCAAATAAGAATTACAGTAACGGAAACAGTAAGGTGGTAATACCGGGACTTGGTAGCGATACGTTAGAAGCTAAGGTCGGTGTCACAACTGCATTGCCAGATACACTTAAGTATTACACAGCAGATGGGACAGTTGCGGATGTGAAGCCGGAGTATACTTTAGAAACATCAATGGATGGTGTTTCAATTGATGAAGGAAAATTAACACTTTCAGATGATGTGACTGCAACCGACATTCTGGTAATTGCGTCATATAAAGTAGGAGATGATGTTTATAAAAGCACAGTGTATGTGAATGTTGTCATGGCACAGTATAATTACCATATTTACTATTATGCAGACAATGAGGATCGTGTGACAGCAGATTCTGCGGCATTATGGCTTTATGGTGATGGGGTAAATGGAACACTTCATGATTTTACGGATACGACAGAGATTGATGGATATACATGGTTAACGTACACATGGACGACAAGTTTAGACAATATCAGTATTATTGCAAAGAATCCGGGAAGTGAATGGACATGGCAGGCAGCTACAGTAAATTATAAAAATGCAGATGCTGCGGAAGATGTAGATGTTTATGTGATTCACGGAGATACAACAGCATACACAACGATACCGGATATTAAGGAAGCTACGCAGAAACATTATGTGCTTGTGGAATATAGAAGAAACAATGCAGATTATGATGGATGGAATATTTACACATGGGACAGTGGATATGATGATACGGTAAAATTTGTTGAGAATCAGGGCAGCTGGATTGCTCCGGTACGTGTTTCATCATCAAAAGAATCTATCTCTTTTTGCATGCGTCACAGTACGGATGATAATGAATGGGAGAGTAAAGATGGCGGCGATCATATGGTAAAGATCGCAGCCGGACAGCGAATGACAAAAGTTGTTTTTGAGGAAGGAAAAGGAATTGTATCTTACTATCCGGACAATCAGGGTTATGAACTTGATACAAAGAATGGAAAAGTAAATCTTTACTATCGAGATGATGATCTTTACGCTGAAAATAAGGCGGGAGAGATTGCATCCGTAAAGGTTGTCTATGATGATAATGAATATGAGATGACTTATAATGCCAATACGCAGAGATGGGAGAAAACAGATGTCGTATTGACAGAGGGAGAGCATCATTATTATTACAAAGTAAAAGCAGCAAAAGATAGCGAAGAAGTAATAAAATTAGACCTGTTTAATGCGAATAAGGAAGCTGGCGATAATCCCGGATACAGCATTTTTGAATACTATAAATTTAATGCCACAGTAAGTGGAACAATGTCTGGGAAGACAATGGATTATGGTGACAATAATGTATTGACGGTTTCTGTCAATGCAGACAAGATCAATGGAGATACCGCGTTTAAGGCATCCGCAGTAACGGCAGATTTGACAGCTCTTGGCGGCAAGAAAGATTTTAAACTCGATCCGGCATTGATGGAGGGAAGCATTGCGGTAAAAGAGGGAATTCAGGCGGGAACCTATGAACTTCCGGTTACCGTAAAAGATCAGTATGAAAATGAGTATACAGGAAAAGTCTCAGTTGAAGTAACAGAGCGGAACAAGGGAACGGATTTTGACTGGGATGAGGCAGTTATTTATTTTGCAGTGACAGACCGTTTTTATGATGGAAATACCACAAATAATGATGCATATGGAACAGGTGATTACAACAAAGATCCTGCTACTGGTTCGTTGAGTTATCATGGCGGCGATTTTGCAGGTCTGACACAGAAGCTGGATTATTTATCAGATCTTGGAGTTAATACGATCTGGATCACTCCTATCGTTGCAAATGAGATGAAAAAAGGGCTCGCTACAGATCTTCCGGGAACGCTTTCTTATGGTTACCATGGTTACTGGGCAAGTGATTTTACGACCTTAAACAAACATCTTGGAACAGAAGAAGAGTTTAAGACCTTACTTGATTCGGCACACAAAAAAGGCATGAAAGTGATGGTGGATGTTGTATTAAATCATGCCGGATATGATACAGAAAATTATTTTAACTCTATGCTGAATGGAAAAAATATGATCCGGAGTGGAGCGGATCTGATTGAGGGAGATACCAAAAAAGGACCTTTGTCTAACCTGCCAGACTTTATGACAGAAGATCCGGATGTGCGTAATCTGTTGGTAGAGTGGCAGTCTGCATGGGTAAGCAAATATGACATTGATTATTACAGAGTAGATACTGTAAAGCATGTGGACGATACAACATGGGCTGCATTTAAAAATGCACTGACCAGGATTGATCCGGACTTTAAAATGATTGGAGAATACGCTGGTGCAGGCTATGCAAGTGATACCGGAACCTTAAGAAGCGGTGAAATGGATTCACTTTTGGATTTTGATTTCAATGACCAGGCACTTGCTTTTGTAAAAGGTGATATTGATGGTGTTGAGATTTTTATGGAAAAGAGAAACGCAGCAATTGATAATACAGCGACACTTGGAGCATTTACAAGTAGTCATGATGAAGATGGCCTGATGCAGAAAATCATTGATGAAGGATATACAAAGGATCAGGCATACAACATGTTTAAAGCTGCCACAGTTCTGCAGATGACGGCAAAAGGACAGGTCATTGTATATTATGGCGAAGAGATCGGACAGTATGGAAAAGACAATTATCCATATCAGACCAATCGATATGATTTTGACTGGAGCCAGGCACAGAATGCAGACGGAAGTTTAAATACAGACAATGAGATGCTTGTCCACTATCAGAAACTTTTGGCTGCGAGAAATAAATATTCAGAGATTCTTGCAAAGGGAGATCGGACAAAGGTTGCAGGTGGCAGCAAAGAAGGATATCTGGTATTTGAAAAATCATATCAGGGAAAAAATGTTTATGTAGGAATTAATCTGACAGATACGCCGGTTGTGGTAGATAAACTTGCGGTAACAGGAAAAGGCTATAAGGATGCTTATGCAGATTCAAAGGTAACGGAAGCAGATGGAACAGTATCATTTACAATTCCTGCACTGAAAGCAGGTGGAACAATTATTCTTGGAGTACAAGAAGAAACAATAGAGCCGGACAAAGATATTGAAGCAAACGCTATCACCTTAAACAAAACGGACTTAACCTTGAAAAAAGGGAAATCTTACACCTTAAAAGCAACCGTAACACCGGAAAATAGTGTAGATAAGACCGTGACTTTCAAATCTTCCAAATCCTCTGTTGTAAAAGTAGATGCAAACGGAAAAGTAACTGCAAAGAAAGCAGGAACCGCTACAATTACAGCTACCACAAAGAATGGTTTAAAGGCAACCTGTAAGATCACGGTTACAGATCCGGCAACCAAAGTATATCTGACACCGGCGATGAGTATCAAAAAGGGAAGTTCCGTAAAACTGACAGCATCTGTATTTCCGAAGACAGCGACAGATAAACTTACATGGTCTACATCAAACAAAAAGGTAGTGACAGTAACAAAGAGCGGTAAGATCAAAGGAGTCAAAACAGGAACAGCTACGATTACAGTTAAAACAACAAGTGGAAAGAAAGCAACCTGTAAAGTGACCGTTGTAAAGAGTAATAAGAAGTCAGCAGGTATTAAACTGAGTGCAAAGAAACTGACATTAAAGCAAAATGCAACAAAACAGCTGAAAGCTACTCTTGATAAGAATGCAACGGACAAAGTGACATGGAGCAGTTCTAACAAGAAAGTAGCTACAGTCGATAAAAATGGTGTTGTAACGGCTGTAAAGAAAGGTACTGTAACGATTACCGCAAAGACATCAGGTGGAAAGAAAGCAACCTGTAAAGTGACGGTAAAAGTACCGGCAACCAAGGTAAAATTAAACAAAACCAAGGCGACTGTTGCAAAGGGCAGGACTCTGACCTTAAAAGCGACTATGACACCTTCTTCCTCAACAGATAAACTTACCTGGACGAGTTCCAACAAAAAAGTGGCAACAGTTGATAAGAATGGTAAAGTAAAGGCACTGAAAAAAGGAGCAGCCACGATTACTGTAAAAACTGCAAGTGGAAAGAAAGCAACCTGCAAAATTACTGTAAAATAAAAAAAGTTGTAAAAAAAATATTGCAAACAGGAAATCAATGTGGTATAAATGTTACAACGTTAAAACAGTAAAGCGATGAAAGAGACTCTGATCTTTGGGCGTCGACAGGAATACAGCGTCACCGACTGAGAGCGCTGTTTGAAAGAGAAGGTCAAGGGAACACTCTGGAGCAGACTGATTGAACAGGAATTTGCACGAGCGGTTGATCTTAAAAACAGCGGCAGCGGATCGAAAGTAGGTCAGTACGTGGGTGCGCGTTAAGCACAGAGAGCGGAAAGATGATGAGAACGACATCATTTTTCAATGCGGGTGGTACCGCGGGATAATCGTATATCTCGCCCTGAAAGAACGAAGTTGTTCTTTCAGGGCTTTTTTAGTTTCATTTATTATAATGATTATTCCGTCCCGCACCGAGTAATTCCCAAAATAAGGAAAGAAAAGGAGCGTACAAACGTATGGAATTCATGACAGGAGTAAACAAAAAAGACACAGTAGAGATCAGTGAGATCTTAGCAGGAGATTTCGAAGGAAAGACCGTAAAAGTGAACGGTGCAGTTCATACCATAAGGGATATGGGAGAGGTTGCATTTGTCGTTTTACGAAAAAGGGAAGGACTTCTTCAATGTGTATTTGAAGAGGGAAAAACAAAGTTTGACTTAAAAGACCTGAAAGAAGCAGCCACCGTGGAAGTGGAAGGTGTAGTGAAAAGCGAGGACAGGGCACCGAATGGTTTTGAAATCCGGTTAGACAGCATCCGGGTATTATCTGAGCCGGTTGCACCGATGCCGTTAGCAATTTCCAAGTGGAAATTAAACACTTCCCTGGAAGCAAACTTAAACAACCGTTCCATTGCACTTCGAAATATAAGAGAGCGTGCAAAATTTAAGATTCAGGAAGGTGTCGTCAGAGGATTCCGTGATTTTCTTTATGAGCAGGGATTTACCGAGATCCACACGCCGAAGATCGGTGCAAAAGGCGCTGAGGGTGGTGCAAATATGTTCCGTATGGACTATTTCCACAGACCGGCTGTTTTAGCGCAGAGCCCACAGTTTTATAAACAGATGATGGTTGGCGTATTTGACCGTGTATTTGAGACAGCCCCGGTGTTCCGTGCAGAAAAACACAATACAAAACGTCATTTGAATGAGTATACCAGTCTTGATTTTGAGATGGGATACATTGATGGATTCGAAGATATCATGGCAATGGAGACCGGATTTTTACAGTATATGGTTGACCTTTTGAAAAAGGACTACGAAAAAGAGTTGAAAATCCTTGGTGTGACACTGCCGAATGTGGATAAAATCCCGACCGTCAGATTCGACGAGGCAAAAAGAAAAGTAGCTGAAAAATACGGCAGAAAAATTCGTAACCCATATGATCTTGAACCGGAAGAGGAGGCTTTGATCGGACAGTATTTTAAAGAGGAATGTGATGCGGATTTCGTGTTTGTCACACATTATCCTTCCAAGAAAAGACCATTCTACGCAATGGACGATCCGGCAGATCCGACGTTTACATTAAGTTTTGATCTATTGTATCACGGTCTGGAGATCACGACCGGTGGACAGCGTATCCACGATTACAACATGCTGCTGGAAAAAATCGAAAAACGCGGCATGACAACCGAGGGCATGGAGCAGTACATGGACACATTCAAACACGGAATGCCGCCACACGGAGGTCTTGGAATCGGTCTGGAGCGTCTGACGATGAAACTGATCGGTGAAGACAATGTCAGAGAGACAACATTGTTCCCGCGTGATATGAGCAGATTAGAGCCATAGCCGGAAAGAAAGCAGAGAGGATAAGAAAAATGGCAAATATTATTTCGGATGAAACCATTGAATATGTAGGAATTCTTGCAAAACTGGAATTGAATGAAGAAGAAAAAGAGCAGGCAAAAAAAGACATGGGAGCCATGCTTGACTATATTGATAAATTAAATGAGTTAGATACCACAGGAGTTGAGCCGATGTCTCATGTTTTCCCGGTGACAAACGTATTTCGTGAAGACGTTGTCACGAATGGAGACGGAAGCGAAGCAACCCTTTCTAATGCGCCTTCCATGAAAGACAGTGGATTCAAGGTGCCAAAGACGATCGGTTAGCAATTCAGATGTGTTGGATGTGAGCATGAAATAAGGAAGAAAGGGTGATAGAAATGAGTTTAATGAGTTTGACTGCCGTGGAATTAGGCAAAAAAATAAAAGCAAAAGAAGTTACGGTTACAGAGGCTGTTACAGCAGCTTTAGATGCAATTGAAGCAAAAGAGAAAAAAGTGAACAGTTTCGTGACAGTAGATCGTGAAGGTGCATTAAAACGTGCAGAAGAAGTACAGAAAATGATCGATGATGGAACGCTTACAGGACCGCTTGCCGGAGTGCCGGTTGCCATCAAGGACAACATGTGCACAAAAGATCTGCTGACGACCTGTTCCTCAAAAATATTATATAATTTTAAACCAACGTACACTGCCGAAGCGGTAGAAAATCTTGAAAAAGCCGGAGCGGTGATCATTGGAAAAACAAATATGGATGAGTTTGCGATGGGAAGTACCACTGAGACGTCCGCTTATGGGGCAACGAAGAATCCATGGAATGAAGCTCATGTCCCGGGTGGCTCTTCCGGTGGTTCCTGTGCAGCGGTTGCAGCAGAAGAATGCTCCTATGCGTTAGGTTCTGACACCGGCGGTTCCATCCGTCAGCCAAGTTCATTCTGTGGTGTGACCGGAATCAAACCAACTTATGGAACCGTTTCCCGTTATGGACTGATCGCTTATGGCTCCTCACTGGATCAGATCGGACCGATTGCAAAAGATGTGACAGACTGTGCAACAATCTTAGAAGCAATTGCTTCTTATGATAAGAAGGACTCCACATCCATTGCAAGAGATGACTTAAAATTCACGGATGCTCTGGTAGATGATGTGAAAGGATTAAAAATCGGAATCCCAAGAGATTATTTTGGAGAGGGACTTGATCCGGAAGTAAAAGCATCTTTTATGGGTGTTCTTGATACGCTGAAAGAACTGGGAGCAGAAGTAGAATTCTTCTCTATCAAAACCATGGAATACATGATTCCGGCTTATTATATTATCGCCAGTGCAGAAGCAAGTTCCAACCTGGAACGTTTCGATGGAGTGAAGTACGGTTTCCGTGCAGCAGAATATGAAGGTCTTCACGACATGTACAAAAAGACCAGAACAGCAGGTTTCGGTGAGGAAGTAAAACGCCGTATCATGCTTGGATCGTTTGTCTTAAGCTCCGGTTATTATGATGCATACTATCTGAAGGCACTCCGCACAAAAGCCCTGATCAAGAAAGAATTTGATCAGGCATTTGGCAAATATGATGTGCTCCTTGCACCTGCATCTCCATTTACAGCACCGAAGATCGGTGAAAGCTTAAAAGATCCCCTTGCCATGTATCTTGGAGATATCTACACAGTAGCAGTCAATCTCTGCGGTCTTCCGGGAATTACAGTTCCATGCGGAAAAGACAGCAAAGGTCTCCCAATCGGTATCCAGATGATCGGGGACTGCTTCATGGAAAAGAAAATCCTGCGTGCAGCACACGCCTATGAAACCAGCCGCGGCTCCTTTGCCGTGCCAGGAGAAGGAGGCACCAGATAATGAAACAGTACGAAACAGTCATAGGACTTGAAGTCCATGTAGAACTTGCAACAAAAACAAAAATTTTCTGCGGATGCTCCACTGAATTCGGAGGAGCACCCAATACACATACATGCCCGGTCTGCACAGGTATGCCGGGTTCCCTGCCTGTATTAAATAAGAAAGTAGTAGAGTTTGCCCTGAAAGCAGGTCTTGCAGCAAACTGCCAGATCCATCAGTACTGCAAATTTGACCGTAAGAACTATTTCTATCCGGACAACCCACAGAACTATCAGATCTCTCAGTTATATCTGCCAATCTGTCATGACGGATGGGTAGAGATTGAAACCTCTGCAGGCAAAAAGAAAATCCGCATCCATGAAATGCATATGGAAGAGGATGCAGGTAAACTGATTCATGATGAATGGGAAGACTGCTCCCTGGTAGACTATAACCGAAGCGGTGTCCCGTTGATCGAGATCGTATCCGAGCCGGATATGAGAAGCTCTGAGGAAGTAATCGCCTATCTTGAAAAACTCCGTTGTATGATGCAGTATCTGGGTGTATCAGACTGTAAGCTTCAGGAAGGCTCCATGCGTGCAGACGTTAACCTTTCTGTCCGTGAAGTGGGAGCAGAAGAATTCGGTACCAGAACAGAGATGAAGAACCTGAACTCTTTCAAAGCCATTGCCAGAGCAATCGAAGGCGAAAGAGAACGTCAGATCGAACTGATCGAAGAAGGCAAGGCAGTTACACAGGAGACACGCCGTTGGGATGACAACAAAGAATATTCTTACGCCATGCGTTCCAAGGAGGATGCCAAAGACTACAGGTATTTCCCAGATCCTGACCTGCCTCCAATCCATATCTCTGATGCATGGATTGAAAAGATCAAAGCAGAACAGCCGGAGCTTCGCGAAGTGAAACAGGCCCGTTATCAGGAAGAGTACGGACTTCCGGCATACGATGCGGGAATCCTTACAGAATCCCGCCATCTTGCAGGTCTTTTTGAAGAAACAGCAGCAATCTACGGAAATGCAAAGAAGACAGCAAACTGGTTTATGGGTGAGGTACTCCGCCTGACAAAAGATAAAGCTATGGATGCGGAACAGGTATCTTTCTCACCGAAGCATCTTGCAGATCTTCTGGTAATGGTAGAAAAATCCGAAGTCAGCCCTCAGAATGCCAAAAAAGTCTTTGAGAAAGTCTTTGAGGAAGACATTGATCCTGTAGTCTACATTGAGGAACATGGTCTGAAGATTGTAGAAGACACAGGACTTCTGGAAGAAACCATCAACAGGATCCTGGATGCTAACCCAGGACCACTTTCAGAACTTCTGGGAGGTAAAGATAAAGTCATGGGCTTCTTTGTAGGTCAGATCATGAAAGAGATGAAAGGCAAGGCAAATCCTGCAAGCGTCCGCGAGACACTAATGAAAGAAGTAGAGAAGCGCAAATAAAATAAATCACCCCGGACATTATGCCCGGGGTAAAAAATGTTAATATATTACCAGTGAACAGTAATGTTAATATTAAAAATTATTCTCAGAAAACACTTTGAGACTTTACATTATTAAATAATTAAGTATAATAAAACTCGAATAAAATATATTTGCAGAAAAGACACAAATAGAAATGGAAAGGCAAAGCAGCAGCCTGCTGTAGACAGGTATATAAAAACTGCGAAACATGCCAGGGAGGAAATCAAACATGGTAACAGTAAACCACAACTATCTGAAATTACCGGGAAGCTATCTGTTTTCCACAATTGGAAAAAAAGTAAAAGCATATAAAGAAGCCAACCCACAGGCAAACGTGATCTCACTGGGAATCGGTGATGTAACCCAGCCTCTGGCTCCGGCAATCATTGAGGCACTTCATAAATCTGTAGATGAAATGGGTGATGCAGCTACTTTTCATGGTTATGCACCAGATCTTGGTTATGAATTCTTAAGATCTGCTATTGCAAAGAACGACTACAAAGACAGAGGCTGTGACATTGAAGCAGATGAAATCTTTGTCTCTGACGGTGCAAAGAGCGATTCAGGAAATATTCAGGAAATATTCGGACTGGATAACAAGATTGCAGTGTGTGACCCTGTATACCCAGTATATGTAGATACAAACGTAATGGCAGGCCGCAC